>Ga0247738_10000060_pt1 | contig 71944 bp, 66 predicted proteins | sample UWRJL013104B2_FD_180936 | JGI IMG/M metagenome (GOLD analysis project Ga0247738, IMG submission 180936) | Plant litter microbial communities from Arlington Agricultural Research Station in Wisconsin, United States - UWRJ-L013-104B-2 | ecosystem: Environmental > Terrestrial > Plant litter >...
TTGATTTTTGTGAGCTTATGCTGGTCGCAAGAGTATTCAAACGGCTTTTAAGTAGATCTTTATCAACAACTTCTGAAAGCGAATCTATGTTGTGGGCAAGTGATATCAAACCCAGTGATTTAACACTTGGCCATCCAGGTACATCCGCAGAGCCCACCGATTGATTAAAGTCAGCGAAATAAGCATCTTCTTTGGTTGTGATATATAACTCTGCCGCTGCCCATGCAAACTCGTCAGAAACATTGCTGTCGCCATATTCTCCCGTCTTAATGTCAGTTGGCTGTGAGTAATAGATAGCAGGATTGACCTTGGCCCATGCCCATGCAGCTTTAGAAGCATCTAGCATCCGTGTTGATAATTCAGAGTCGTATGTATAAATGCGGCTTGCAACAGCCATTACCGCTGCGAAATCGAGGGCCGCTGCCGTAGTTTTTTGCACTACGTAACGCGCTGAGGTGTCAGCATTTGGCATAACAAAACCGCTGAATTCTTTACTAGTAAGTTTGTGGTACACACCGCCGTCATTAGGGTCCTGCATGGATAACATCCACTTCAGGTTCCACAAAGCTTCATCTAATACATCAGGGACAGAATCGCCGCTCTCGGGAATGTTGAGATCACGACCGTTAAAATAGCTAGAATATTTTTCGTAAGCCGCCAGTAAGGTGTAAGTGGTGATGCCCGAGTTAACGATGTAGAGGTTGTAATCGCCGGCATCGTACCAACCCTTGGGTGCAGAAATGGTCGAATTGGCAGGGCGCGAGCTTGTAGCGGCGGATTCGTGAATATATACAGTGGTATCTGCATGCCCTGCAGCACGCTTATAAACGCCTGCATGTGTCTCTAATAATTCTGTACTGGCGCGATTGAAATAGAAGGCTTTGATGGCTGCTGAGTTAAGTTCATCATATGCCGTCGCGGAGACTTTGAAACTGGCTGGGTTCTGAATACCCTCTACCGAAAGTGTGTAATTGCCCTCTGCGGTAAGGGATGAAAAGTCCGCAAGCTTTACTGACTCATTAGATGGCGCCCAGGTTTTTGCTGCGCTCAAGTTGAAAGTTTGGGTTACATTGTTAGCATCAGTCACTGTAAAGGTCGTCGCTGCTACCGCAGGTACAACCGCCAGCTTTTCAGCATTAGGTTTGTAACCAATCTGGTTCAATTTGATTAGCCCCGAAATAGCACTGGAGCTTGAAGAGCTGCTACTCGCTACTGAACTCGAACTAACAGCTACCGAACTGGAACTTAACGCTACGGAACTCGGCTTAGGCGTTGAACCGCTCCCGCCTCCACCGCCGCACGCGACTAACAGCGAACTCAAAGTTACAAGGCTTACATATCGTAGGGTTGATTGTTTGGACATAAATGCTCTCTTCATAATTTCTGTTATTAGTCTTATCGTAAATGTCTGGATTCATCTGACAATAAAATCTCAGTAACAAATGCTAGTAAGCAGTTGGATAACAAGCAATCAATTTAGTTAAAAAGCATGTAAAGAATCGCAATCACTAGCTACTCATGTTCGGCTCAGTTCGCTTGCCGTATACTCGCACGCATGACGCACACCCCTCACTCCATTCTCAAAGATGTCTTCGGCTACCACGAATTTCGCGGCCCGCAAGAAGCTGTCATCTCCGCGCTAGTCAGTGGAAATGATGCATTGGTACTAATGCCGACCGGTGGCGGAAAATCCCTTTGTTACCAAATTCCTTCGCTCGTGCGCGACGGTGTTGGCGTAGTGGTATCGCCGTTAATTGCATTGATGCAAGATCAAGTTAGCGCATTACATGAACTCGGCGTGCGCGCAGGATTTTTAAATTCCAGCATGACTGCGCAAGAAGCTTGGCAAACCGAATTGGCTATGCAAAATGGCGAACTGGATATGCTCTACGTAGCACCTGAGCGCTTGATTCAACCGCGCACTCTGGAAATGTTGCATCAGGTGAAAATTGCATTATTTGCTATTGATGAAGCTCACTGCGTTTCGCAATGGGGACACGATTTTCGCGCTGATTATCTGAAGTTGGATATGTTGCAGCGCGAATTCCCACGAGTCCCGCGTATCGCACTAACTGCTACTGCCGATGTGCGCACGCGCGAAGAAATTATTTCGCGTTTGCAATTAGAAAATGCACAGCAATTTGTTAACGGATTTGATCGCCCGAATATTCAATATCGCATCCAACAAAAAAATACCCCCAAGGTTCAACTGCTAAGATTTTTGCGCGACGAACATGCCAATCATTCCGGTATCGTTTATTGTTTGTCTCGCAATAAAGTTGAACAAACTGCTGAGTGGCTGAGTGCAGAAGGGTTTAATGCGCTGCCCTACCACGCGGGCTTAGCGGCGCAAGTTCGACAAAAAAATCAAAGCCGTTTTTTGCGCGAAGACCAAATTATCATGGTCGCCACCATCGCGTTTGGAATGGGCATTGATAAGCCCGATGTGCGTTTCGTTGCGCATCTGGATTTACCAAAAAGCATTGAAGCCTATTATCAAGAAACAGGTCGTGCAGGCCGAGACGGAGAACCTGCAACAACACTCTTGTTATACGGTTTGGAAGACGTTGTAAAACTGCGCCAAATGATGAGCAACTCCGAAGGCAGCGAAGAATTTAAACGCAACGAACAACAACGCTTGAATGCAATGCTGGGCTTGTGTGAAATCACCACTTGTCGCCGCCAAACTTTATTGCGTTATTTTGGCGATACGTTGATACAACCCTGCGGTAATTGCGATTCGTGTTTAACACCCGCACAAACCTGGGATGCAACCGAACCCGTGCGTATGGCGCTCTCATGTGTATATCGCACTGGCCAACGTTTTGGTGCGGGCCATGTGATTGATGTATTGCGCGGTAGTAGCAATGAAAAAATAAATTCATTTAATCATCACACACTTTCAACCTACGGCATCGGCAAACATTTAGGTGCGGATGAATGGAAGGCAATTTTTCGACAACTTGTTGCGCGCGGTTTGTTGGATGTAGATGCGCAAGCTTACGGTGGCCTAAAATTAAATGACACCTGCCGAGGAATCCTACGTGGCGAAGAAACGATTCAATTACGCCGCGATATTAAAACGACGGCAGCCGCCGTTGCTCGCAAACAAGGTGTGGCAGTAGATACGGAAGATCAACCGTTATGGAACGCATTACGTGCCTGCCGCAAACGTTTGGCGGAAGAACATGGCGTACCACCTTACGTTATTTTTCACGATGCTACATTGCGCGAGATGTTAGAGTTTCGCCCCACAACAGCCAGCCAATTATTATCAATAACAGGTGTTGGCCAAAGTAAATTAGAACGTTTTGGCGATGAATTTTTGGAAGTTATTCGTGAGGTAGAATATTGATTATTAACAAAGGAATTATGCAGGCATAAAAGCTTATGAAGCCAATCTCTCAGCAAGAGTTTGAAAATTTTCTTGGTATAAATAAAATTTCTATAGCTCCGAATGAAGAAAAAATTGGCCGTCAATTGAGTTCGGAATGGCATAATAAAAGAACCATAGTAATTCATCTTCTCGATAGCGACACAGATGATTATATTTTTCAAGTATTGCAGGTACTATTTAATTTGGAAAGAGAATGGTTGGTTTTCCCTAGATATGGATCTTTAGAAAAAATAATAAAAACTCCACTTCTTACTAACGTATGCGCGGTAGCTGTGCTTAGTGACGAGTTACGTGAATTAATTAACGTTTTGATTAGTATGAAAATAGAGCGCACTATAATTGATAGTGATCCATATATTCTTGCAGGTTCGGGCGATATTATTGCCGCTTGGGACCATCATGTATTTTCAGATGGCTTTACTATTTCATTTTCGAATGTAGAGAAATCAACTTTATTTATTAGTGCGCTCAATCAAGTTGGGACTGAATTTGATGTTGTTTATTCTGATACATAACATGCATGGTATTTTAATGCACGGAGATAATCGGGATATTCTATGAACATTTTTTCTATCATTGGTTTATTAATTATGCTTGTAGGTTGCGCAACACAACCTCATATTAATAGTTCAATCACTTCACGTAGTCAAAGCGAACGCATAAAATTTATTATTATTCATTACACATTTGGTGATCTGGATCGTTCTCTCGATACATTAACACAGCAAGATGTTAGCTCGCATTATCTGCTTACTGACACCGCGAAACCTTTTTTCTACCAGTTAGTCGATGAATCGCAGCAAGCAAACCACGCAGGCTTAAGTAGCTGGAAAATTTACAATCAACTTAATTCGGCATCTATCGGAATCGAAATTGTTAATTTGGGTTTTATTGATACACCCGAAGGCCGTGCATGGTATCCGTACCCGCCAGCACAAATTGATCAATTAATTTTATTATTGAAGCAATTGGTGACGCGTTACGACATCAAACCCGAAAATATTTTAGGCCACAACGAAATCGCACCTCAGCGAAAACAAGATCCTGGCCCCATGTTTCCATGGAAACAATTAGCAGATGCCGGATTAGCCCCATGGCCAGATCAAAATCGCGTTACTGAACTTTTGCCGCAGTATCAAACACAAGTGCCTGATGTTTTCTGGTTTCAAAAAAAGTTAGCACAACATGGTTATGATGTACCGCAAACTGGCGAACTTGATCAGGAAACTCGCAATGTTCTAGTGGCTTTTCAATCCAGATACCGTCAGGTACTATTTGACGGCAAGCCAGACGCAGAAACCGCAGCGATTTTAGATGCACTCGCAGCTGCACGCTAACAAACCTCGTCGACCAAGATATGTGGCTATTTTATAAAATGTGCCGCTTTTGCAACCTTGTTCAGTTTGCGTCACCTCAAATTTACCTCGTAGTAAAGTCAGAAATTCGTCCCTGTCACGAAATCCGACTACTTAAGAAATCATACTGAGAGCAAATAATGGAACCACAAAAAATTAAAAAAGTTGTTATCGCTGGCGGTGGTACTTCAGGTTGGGTAGCTGCTGCTGCTTTATCGCAACACCTAGGAGCTTCGCTTAACATTACTCTGATTGAATCAGAAGAGATTGGTACCGTAGGTGTAGGCGAATCTACAGTTCCCCCTATACGCACATTTAACAAGCTGATGGGTATTGATGAACAGGAATTTCTGCGCGAAACAGCAGGTGCTTTTAAGTTGGGGATCTGGTTTGAAAATTGGGCGAACATAGGTGAGCGCTATATTCACCCATTCGGTACCAATGGCCAGCCAACTTGGTTATGTGACTTTCAACATTATTGGTTACGCGGTTTAAACTTGGGTGTGACTCAAGGTTTGGGTGACTATTGTGTGGAATGGGTTGCCGCCGAACAAGGCAAGTTTGCAACCTCACCGGAATCCAAAATTAATTATGCGTACCACATAGACGCCGCCTTATACGCAAAATTTTTACGTAAAAGAGCAGAAGCGAAGGGTGTTAAGCGCATTGAAGGGAAAATAAAATCCGTAAGTCAAAATCATACGACAGGCTTTATTGAGTCGCTCACGCTAAATTCCGGGGAAGTGATTGAAGGAGATTTATTTGTCGACTGCACTGGTTTCCGTGGATTATTGATTGAGCAAACTTTGCATACCGGATTTGAAGATTGGTCACATTGGCTACCTTGCGATACTGCAGTGGCGGTGCAAACCGAAAATATTGGCCCGATACAGCCCTACACCAGCGCAATTGCTCATGAAGCGGGATGGCGTTGGAATATTCCGCTGCAACACCGCACTGGAAACGGTTGGGTATTTTGCAGCAGGTATATGTCTGAAGACGAAGCTAGCAGTAAACTTTTGGCTGCCGTTGATGGTAAGCCAACTCGTGACCCATGGACTGTAAAAATTCGCACAGGTCGTCGTCGTAAAGCATGGAATAAAAACTGTGTTGCTATAGGCCTTGCAGCGGGATTTGTAGAGCCGCTGGAATCTACAAGTATCCACATGATCATGATGGGCGTTGTGCGCTTAATGCAATTGTTTCCGTATCAAGGTATTGAGCAATCGTTTGTTGATAAATTCAACAAAGAGTCGCGGATGGAAATTGAAGACATTCGTGATTTTATTGTGTTGCACTACAACACTACGAAGCGCGATGACACAGCGTTTTGGCGCTATTGCAAAAATATGGAAATACCCGAATCATTAAAATCGAGATTGGAGCTTTTCAAAACGGGGGCTCACGCTTATCAAAATGGTGCCGAACTATTTAGAGTGGATTCTTGGTCACACGTAATGCTTGGGCAAGGTTTGATGCCCGTAAACTATCATCCCTCAGCTAATAACATGCCTAGCGATAAACTAGTGTCCTATCTAAATAATTTTAGACAGACAGTTCGAACTACCGTAGCTGGCTTACCATCTCATCAAGAGTTTCTTGATACTTACTGCCCTGCCAACCGCGACGTATGGGGCGCTATGAAAAAGTGATCCAAGATTAGAAATAAAAAAACCCGGCAATTGCCGGGTTTTTTATGCTCACTATTTAAATTTAATTACTTAGTGACTTTCTTTTTCACGTCGGTAGAAACAGCACCTACTACGCGGCGGTTTTCTTCACGGCCTGCAGCAGTTGTGTTATCGCCAACTGGTTGAGCTTCACCGAAGCCTTTGGCAGTTACGCGATCTGACGCAACACCGAACTTAGAAATCAACACTTGTCTAACGGCTTCCGCGCGGCTTTGAGATAGCTTTTGGTTGTACGCATCTGAACCTTGGCTGTCAGTGTGACCTTCTACAGTCACAACGGTGTTGAGGTATTGATTCATGACCTTGGCCAAGTTTCCTACATCATCAATGTATTCGTCTTTAACGACTGACTTGGCAGTATCAAATTGCACAGCCAATTTTACAGAGATAGTTTCGGTCAATTCCATTGGGCAGCCAACGGCGTCAACTTTGTATTGTTTTGGGGTATCTGGACATTGATCTTTAGAATCGACCACGCCGTCGCCGTCAGTATCTGCTTCTGGTTTTGGAGCCGGAGCTGGTACCGGAGCCACAACAACTGGCGCTGCTTTAACAGGCTCAGCGCCAAACAAATAGCTGATACCAGCGCTTACTGCCAAATCGGTATATTCACGATCCAGGCTGTTGAACGCACGCAGGTCACTACGGAATTCCCAATTGCCACCCAAACTGCGCTTCAAACCAGCACCGAGGTTGACCAGTGTATCGTTATTATCGCCGAAGCCTTTTACTTCTAAGTTTTGATCACCTACACCAAATGCAACGAATGGGCGCCACAAACTTGTAGTATCAATGTTGTAAAGTGCATCTAAACGATATTGGCGGCCATCAATATCAACGTTGGTATCTGAAACCTCTGTACTAAAACCACTGGCTACGGCTTCTAATGTCCAGTTTTTGTTGAGGACATAGCCGAAACCTAATTGTCCGAAGTTAGCATCGTCTCTTGATTCTTCAAAAAACTCACGGCCTACGCCGACTTGCACTTCAAATTTGTGGTTGTCTGCCATTACGCCTGATGAAACCAGGGTAGCAACTAGAGCTGATAAGAGTTTTACGCGTGTGTGTACCATTTTTGAGTCTCCATAAAATAGCTATTTTTTTAAACGACTGATCAACTGGGTGAAATGCTGGTCCGTCGATCCTGTTTTTAATTACTGTATTGCTTCTAACTCGTGGGCTTATACCCGTTTTGCTGATTTAAGCAGTTTTAAAATCCATTTCGGCAGTTATTCTTAGGGGCATAACCTTAACAAACTATGAATGATGTTGAAACATTAAATCCCAAACACCGTGACCTAATCGCTCTCCACGCTTCTCAAACTTGGTAATAGGCCGATAGCCGGGTCTTTCACTGTAACCGTTTTCATCCGCCAAATTCGAGTATTTTTCGGCGAAGTTCATAACTTCCAACATATGCTCGGCATAAGGCTTCCAGTCTGTTGCCATGTGGAATATGCCGCCACTTTTTAACTTGGGCCGTAGCTTTTGAACAAACGCGGGTTGAACAATGCGACGTTTGTTGTGCTTTTTTTTATGCCAGGGGTCAGGAAAGTACAATTGCAAGCGATCAATGCTGCCATTGGGAATACAATCTTCAAGCACATCCATGGCGTCTGCCATAAAAACTCGCAGGTTTTTAATTCCGTCTTTTCCAGCGTTATTGATGAGCTTTCCTACTCCCGGTGGATGAACTTCAATACCGATAAAATCTTTTTCCGGTTCGTTCTTTGCCATTTCGAGCAGCGAATCACCCATCCCAAAGCCAATCTCTAACACCAGAGGTGCTTTTCGGCCGAAAATGGTTTCAAGATCGAGCATTCCCTTGTAGAGACTGAGCCCGTAGGTAGGCCACCAAGTATCAAAAGCGGCTTTTTGGCCAACCGTAATACGGCCTGCTCGAATGACAAAGCTGCGAATAGATTTGGGTTTAAATTCGGGCTTAATTAAAAACCCTTCTTCGCCATCATCGACGGGGGCGATAAAATCTAGATTGTCGGACATAAATACCAAAACTGAAGAGTCGGAGATAGGCTTTGCAGAGCTATAAATGCTAGGCCAAATTACGTTGTGCATGTATCAGGAGAGCTGCCCAACCTATTAAAAAGCTTAATCCACCTATCGGGGTGATAATTCCAATAACGGATGGGGCACCAAAAGTCAGCGCGTACAAACTACCACTGAATAAAAAGCTGCCCAGTATAAAGGCTAAACCGCTGAGATTTAAGGATTTTGATGCACGGAAATGATAAAGCAGGCCAACTCCTAACAATGCCAGAGCGTGGTACATCTGATATTGAACACCGGTTTGCCAAATGACGAGAGCATCGGCGGTGAGACGCTGTTTTAATCCGTGAGCCGCAAAAGCGCCCAGGCAAACACTTAAGAAACCGCTTGCTGCGGCAAAGCTTAGGAAAAGTCGTTGCATGTGGAGATATTCTCAGTTTTATGAACAATGCACATATTGATGAGTAGTGAATCCTCGTCCCGCTGAATTTATTTCCACTCCCTGAAAAACAAAAAGCCGCGCTAGGCGCGGCTTTTATAGAAGATGCTAAAGAAAACTTAAGCTTCCAACATCATGATCTTAACTTTGTTCATGGCGTTTTTCTCGAGCTGACGAATACGCTCGGCTGAGACACCGTATTCAGCGGCTAGATCATGCAAAGTGGCTTTGTCATCATTTAACCAGCGGCGTTGCAGAATAGCGCGGCTGCGGTCATCCAGTTTTTGCATTGCCGATTCCAAACCATTTACGTTGGATTCTTCCCAGTTAGACTCTTCCAAACGCACAGCAGGGTCATACCGGCTATCTTCCAAATAATGCGCTGGCGCTACATGGCTACTATCTTCATCATCTTCATCGGCGTCGAAGCCAGCATCATAGGAAGCCAAACGGCCTTCCATTTCGCGAACTTGTTTAACTTCTACGCCGAGATCCTGTGCAACCGCTGCGGCTTCATCATTACTCAACCATGCCAAACGCTTTTTAGCGCTGCGCAAGTTGAAGAACAACTTACGTTGAGCTTTGGTGGTAGCGATTTTAACGATACGCCAATTGCGCAGGATAAATTCGTGGATTTCGGCCTTAATCCAATGCACAGCAAATGAGACCAGACGTACACCTTTTTCTGGATTGAAGCGCTTAACCGCTTTCATCAAACCAACGTTACCTTCCTGAACCAAATCGCCAAGCGGCAAACCATAACCATTATAAGAACGGGCGATGTGCACCACAAAACGCAAGTGCGCCATAACCAGCTTACGTGCCGCATCGAGATTGCCGTTGAAATAGAGATCATTTGCTAATTCTTGCTCTTGCTCAACGCTCAAAATTGGAAAGGCGCTTACAGCTTGAACATAGGCGTTCAGGTTTGCACCGGGGGCGAGAACGCCGATGGGTTGCAGACTTGTGCTCATTCAAATATCTCCAATAACTTCAAGGTACAAATAATAAGTAAATTTATGATCTAACAATCGGCTCATCAGTGAGACCATTTTCCTGCTAAACCTTTCTGTGAAGCGAAGTTTAGCAGCTGTTTTTTTAGAGTGCTATGTTACGAAAAGTTCCACAAGTGACCCTTGTCATACATTATTACCGCTATGTGGATTAACGCGGCTGAATTTGGATTAAATGCCTTACAACGGCGATCCAGGCGCCTAATAATCCCGTCAGGCCAGCCAGCAACACCATCTGCATGCTGCCAAAAAAGCCCAAGCCTTGCAGCCGGAAATTACTTTGGTAAAGCATAGCTATTTGTTCGATGGTACTCGAGATCCAGATAAAACCCAATCCCAAGACTACCAATGCCAGTAGACCGCCGCCGATGCCATACCATAAACCGGTATAAAGGAATGGCCTCGCCACGTAGGAATCTGTACCGCCAACGAGTTTCACTACAAGAATTTCGTCGCGACGGTTTTCAATAGATAGACGGATCGTGTTGCCGATTACTAGCAACACCCCCAACGCCAACAAACCGCCGAGGCCAAATACCATTTTTTTGCCGAGTATCATCAGCTGCTGTAAACGCTTAACCCATTGCAAATCCAAACGAACGTCCGCAACGGCGGGATCGGCGATCAATGATTGCTCAAGTGACGTCATGGCGGCATCACTGCCGTTTTCCAAGCGCGGAGTCACCAGAAGGGTGCCAGGTAAGGGATTTTTTTCCAAACTGTCGACTACTTCTCCCAGGCCAGATTGGGCCTTAAATTCTGTAATTGCCTGGGCAGGAGAGACATAAACTACCTTAGCGATGTCAGCCCGACGAGATAGATTAGCGCGCATTTCTTCGGCTTTAGCATCACTGGTCTCCGGGCGTAAAAATACCGAAACCTGACTCGAACCTTCCCAGCTCTCGCCCAATTGTTGCAAATTTGCGAACCCTACATAAAGTGCCGCGGGAATCGCTACTGCTATGGCGATAACCAACCAAGTCATAAGACTCTGGAATGGCGTTGCCAGTAGGCGCAACAGACTATCTATAGCCGAGGTACTGTGATGAGCTACGTAGGCATCGAACCTATCTGCAAACCTTATTTTGGTCTGGATGGCACCTTTCTGGGGGCTCGTCTGGCGGCTTGAGTCAGGCTCAAGCGGACGGCGGGTAAAACTCGCACCGCGGCTGGCCCCGGTAGAGGGACGGGTGCGATTTTGAGTAACTGAAGGTCGTTTTGATTTCACCAGAGGACTCCATCGTGAACGAGTTTACCTTCCACCAAACCTAAAATGCGCTTGTTCATTCGCTTCAGGAGTTCCACATCGTGGCTGGCGATCATAATAGTTACACCCACTTCGTTGAACTGGCGAAATAAGGTCATGATTTCTTCGGACAACTCAGGATCGAGGTTTCCCGTAGGCTCATCGGCTAACAACATGCTGGGTTTATTCACCACAGCCCGCGCTATGCCCACGCGCTGTTGTTCACCCCCTGAAAGCACAATAGGATTCAAACGCTCCTTTTCCAGCAAACTCACTTTATCCAGCGCAGCGCGAACGCGGCGGCCGATTTCGTAATGAGATAAACCCGCAATTTGAAGCGGTAGAGCAACGTTATCGAAAACGCTACGATCAAATAGCAACTGATGGTTCTGGAAAACAACGCCTATATTGCGACGATAATAAGGGATTTGGCTGGACGGCATGCGGCCCAAATCCTGGCCATCGACCGTTATCTGGCCGTTACTCGGGCGTTCCATCTGCATGATCAATTTCATGAGTGTGCTTTTACCGGCGCCTGAATGGCCGGTTAAAAACAACATTTCACCAGGTTCTACGAAGAAATTGATATGTGAGAGGGCATCAAAGCCGTTGTCGTAGCGTTTGCTGACGTTTTCAAAACGTATCACGAATGCTCCTTGTTTCAGTTTTCCTGATTGTTAAACAGGGCTTGGATAAAAGGTTCAGCCGCAAAAGGTTGCAAATCATCTATACCTTCACCCACTCCGATGAAACGCACCGGCAAACCGAATTTTTTGCTGAGCGCAAAGATAACACCACCTTTCGCCGTGCCATCAAGCTTGGTGAGTACAAGGCCGGTTACACCGGCGGCTTCAATAAATTGTTGGGCCTGGTTCACCGCGTTTTGGCCGGTACCTGCATCCAACACGAGTAAAACTTCATCCGGCGCTTTGGCGTCCAGTTTAGCCAAGACCCGTTTTACTTTGGCAAGTTCATCCATCAGATGGTCTTTGTTATGCAAGCGGCCCGCTGTGTCAGCGATGAGCACATCCAAACCGCGAGCTTGCGCGGCTTGCAGTGCATCATAAATTACGGAAGCGGAATCCGCGCCCGTATGCTGCGCAATGACGGGAACCTGATTGCGATCACCCCAAACCTGCAATTGCTCGACGGCCGCTGCACGGAAAGTATCGCCCGCCGCCAACATGACTTTTTTACCTTCTTTTTGCAGGCGCTTGGCAAGTTTGCCGATGGTTGTAGTCTTACCAACACCATTTACACCGACTACCAAAATAACGTAAGGCTTCTTAACGCCATCTACCGTGCGATTGGTGATGACCAATGGCTTTTCCACAGGGCGCAGAAGCAAGGCGAGCTGTTCGCGCAGAGCGGCATAAAGTGCGTCGCCGTCTGTTAGCTGCTTACGTGCTACTGCTTTGGTGAGGTTATCGATAATTTCTGTGGTCGCATCCAGGCCAACATCTGCAACCAACAACTGTGATTCAAGCTCTTCAAATAATTCATCATCAATGGTTTTGCGGCCGAGGATTAAATTACCTAAACCTTGCGCAAAATTATTGCTGGTACGGCTCAGACCCTGCTTAATACGTGCGAAAAAGCCCAACTTGGGTTCCGCCGGCACTTCTGACTCAACCGGAGTGGATTGTTCTACAGGTAAGATTTGCTGAGTTTCAGGTGCAGATGTTGGATTACCTGAATCAGTTCCAGCAGGCGTTGCGTCACCTGAGTTTTCAGCGGCTTTTGATTCTTCAGGTTTGGGATCGGATTTCTTAAAAAACTTGGAAAACATAGGTAACAGATTCTTGAGTGATTCCGGATTAGGGCCGGATTAACCGGGAGCCGTAAAAAACCGTTATCCTACCACTTCTATTTTGAAATTTGAGAATTAAGCCGTGAAAGCCGAACGAGCCACATTCAAAGCGACTTCGACCAACCAACTGCGCATCATCGCCGGGCTTTGGCGGGGCCGCAAATTGAGCTTTCCGGATGTTGAGGGCCTGCGCCCTACTGGCGATCGCATCCGTGAAACCCTGTTTAACTGGTTGGTTCCAGAGCTTCAGGGCGCTCGTTGCCTGGACTTATTCGCAGGCTCAGGTGCTTTGGGCATTGAAGCTTTATCGCGCGGAGCCTCAGACAGCTTAATGGTCGAGCGCGACGCAAAGGCAGCAACTCAACTTAAACTTAACCTGGAATTATTGAAAGCGACCCATGGAAGAGTGGCCAATGAAGACGCATTAAGTCTATTAAAGAAGGGAAATCAGGATGAGCCCTATCACATCGTCTTCGTCGATCCGCCTTTTCAACTCAATTTGTCGCAGGCCGTTATTAACGCATTGGAAGCAGGAAATTGGTTGGCCAATGACGCAACCATTTATATAGAATCAGGCCGTGACCAGTCTTATCACACGCCGATCAACTGGCAGTTACACCGCGATAAAAACGCCGGAGCGGTGAGCTACCGGCTGTTTTATCGCGAGCAACAACAGTAACGCGGATATTACTTACCTAGTTCGCGCTCACAACATCCACGAAATTGCTGTAAACGCCGTTCTTATCAAAGGCTGCAACCTGGAAGACGTAATTCCCTTCCAACCACGAGAAGTTATATTGAGTGGTGTAAGGGTCGTTGATAGAGATGTAAGTAAAATTAGCGGCGCTAACAAGCTTGTAGCGAATCTCATAACCACCAATTTCACTCATATCCAATACCGTCCCATCCAACCTCGCGTTTGGGGGTGTCCAGTTCATACCCACTGGCCCCGCTACTGCGGTGCTGACTACCCCACTTGACGATGTGCTTGACGCAACCGAACTGGAGGACTTCGAGCTGGATGTGGATGAGCTGGATAAACTCGAACTTGTAACAGCAGGCTTGGACGAGCTTACGCTTGAACTACTGCTGCTACTTTTTATTGAGCTAGTAGATGAAGAGCTGCTTGATGCCGTGCCCTCAACTCGAAACCAATTGACATTGAAACCACCCACAACCGCTTTGATACCAAACGTATGAGTTCCGGCGGTAAGTTTAACCGTGCTTGTTACATCAACCCAATTTTGCCACGCACTTGTAGCGATAATGGATACGGTATTTAACACTTCGCCAGTGGATGCCTCTGTCAAAGCCAACGTCCCGCCACCGCTCAGGCTTGCGACTCTGTAGGTGACTTTGTAAACGCCGGTCACAGGTATAGTCACGTTAGTATTGGCATACTTCATCCAATCACCAGTCTCGATGAAACCAGTGTTTTGACCGCCGCCTACATCGGATGTAACTTCGTTTCCTACACCACTCATGGTTGAATAATTTTCTGCCTGAATGGTTATGGGTGACAATACCGTTGGCGTTGTTGAAGCCGCTGTTGGTGGTGTCGAGGACGTGGCAGATGAGGTGGACGACGACGATGCTCCCGCTGCGTCAATTTTAATCCAGTTCAGGTTAACGCTGCCCGACACACCTTTAACACTAAAGAAATGATCGCCGGCTTTGAAAGTTACTGTGCGTTGAATCGTAACCCAGGTTTGTGCACCTCCCGTTTTAGGCACTGTAATAGTGTCAATTTTCTTGGTACTGGAACCTTCATTATTGAAAGTAAAACTGCCGCCATCCACACTGGAAACCCGATACGAAATAACGTAATTACCTGCTGCTGGAAGGTCGACATTGATGTCGGTAAATTTTATATAATCACCGGACTCAATGCTTTTTATATTGAACCCGCCACCGGTATCGTAGGTAGTTTCAAGCGCAACTCCGGACATACTTGTATATTCTTCTGCTTCCACAACTGCCGGAACTACCGAGATAATTTTTGCAGCTGCAGCTGCAGCACCCGTGCTTAAACTCATAAAAGGAGCACACAACGCCATAGCGATAGTCATTTTACGTAATTTTAGTTGCCAATTTAAACCACGCTGTAATTGCAGGCGATCTATGTAGCCTAACGTAATTAATATTTCGCCTAAAGACGTTGCTTGCTGCACAGCGGAGTCTTGTAAATCAACGCCTTTTCTGCGGCTCGCTTGTTCCTTAATTGCATGTGCCAATTGTTCAGATGAAATTAAGCCTTTATTGAGTAACACTTCACCTAAGCGTGTTGGTTCATTTTTCTTAAACATACAACCTCCATTAACTGCCAAAAAAAGCAACGCGTTTTAAGGTGCGTTGACAATAATATGTTTGAGTCTTGATAGTGTAGGAGAAATATTTTGTGAGAAGTGACCAGAAGTGTAACGACCTAGCAATATTTTGGAATTGCAAAAAATTGCTTTATATTGAATTTGTTTAGAATGCCTGATTAAGCCGATATTTAGTGATTAACAGAATTGGAGTGAATCTAAAAAAAAATTTTTAGAATTGTTTAACGTATAAAAATTAAAACTGCTTCATATAAATCTAAAATGGATGTGACCTAATAACGCTTAAATTGACATGCTGGAAAATACCGGGATATTTCCAGATTTTTGAACTTGTTCCGTAAATTGTTTACTATGCTGCCAATAGTGAACCTTTAAAGAGAACTTTCTCATGCGCAAAGTGGTTTATCCCGGTACTTTTGATCCTATAACCAATGGCCACATAGACCTTGTTGAGCGCGCCTGTCGTTTATTTGACCGTGTTGTTGTAGCAATAGCCGCCAGTAATCGAAAGAATCCCTTATTCACTCTTGAAGAACGTGTTGGATTAGCACAAAAAACACTCGCTCATTTACCCAATGTGGAAGTGTGTGGTTTTGATATTTTATTAGTTGACTTCGTCCATCAACAGCAAGCCCAAGCGGTACTACGTGGACTGCGAGCTGTATCCGATTTTGAATATGAATTTCAACTAGCCAATATGAATCGAGCCTTGGCACCAACGATGGAAAGTATTTTTCTCACTCCCGCTGAACATCTTTCCTACATCTCTTCATCTATTGTTCGTGAAATTGCCTTTCTAGGCGGCGACGTCAGTAAGTTTGTCGCCCAGCCAGTCGAGAATGCCTTAAAGAAAAAATTTAATCGCTAAGTTACAGAACGCAACTCAATAACTTAATAAAAAAACTCAGCCTAATCAATTCTTTCTTACATAAGGTAAGCACATGGATAAGCCTGTTATTGTGATTACTGGAGGAAGCAGCGGAATAGGTGCTGCAACTGCATTACTTGCTGCCCAAAGAGGTTACGACATTTGTTTCACTTACCACTCTAAAGAATCCAATGCGCAAGAAATTGCTGCGAAAATACGCGCTTTAGGAGCCGACGTTATTTTTGTGCAAACTGATGTTAGCAAAGAAGCCGATATCCTAAATTTATTCGCGCAAATCGATAGTAATTTTGGACGTGTGGATGCTCTCATTAATAATGTAGGCATCTTGCATCAAAAATTATTTAGCGATGTAAAAGCCAGCGACCTGGAAAAATTATTTGCCGTAAATGTAATTGGTAGTTTTATTTGCGCACGCGAAGCAGTAAAGCGTATGTCCAAATCAAACGGCGGAAAAGGCGGCGGAATAGTGAATGTGTCGTCAATTGCTGCACGTGTAGGTTCACCATTTGAGTACATCGATTACGCTGCAACAAAGGGCGCTATAGATACCTTTACGATGGGTTTGGCAAAAGAAGTTGTTGATGAAGGTATTCGCGTAAATGCCGTCCGACCCGGTCTTATCGCAACAATGATTCACACTAAAGGTGGCGAGCCAGGCAGAATCGAACGATTATCTCCCGCAATACCCATGAAACGCGCAGGCACCGCGGAGGAAGTCGCTAACAGTATTTTATGGTTACTCTCCGACGAATCCTCCTACATCACCGGAACATTATTAGACGTTGGCGGAGGCAGATAAAAGCATTTCCCACTTCAATACCGCCACATTTTTCATAATGAAAACCTCAATTCCGATTGATGTAGTTCACCAAACCTTCGCTAAAACCTCTTCAGCAAGTCATTATCACTTTGAATTTTGATTCAAATTTTTAAATTATTAAAAAATGCGATCAACAACATAATTTTGGTTTGTTGATAAATCCGCCAAAAAATGTGACGGCTCCCGCACTAACGGGTCGTCTAAAATTGATTCCCACTATCTCCGCGAAAATGTGACTCGATTTTTACCATTGGGCAAAAGTGGGACCCAACTTCAAATGCATTTTCCAGTACATTCGTGAGTGCGTTATTTGGTCATCTCCGACACTCACACTATCTATCCACAATAATCATAAGGGATACATTATGTTTAAAATCACATCCGGCGTCTTAATCGGCGCACTATGCCTGGGAGCCTTCACTGCCAGTGAAGTTTCTGCGAAATCTTACAAAGGCGCTGAAATTTACAACGCCAACGCCACTAAATATGGCCGCTACGTTATGCGTATGAAAATGGCTAAAGGCAGTGGCGTACTTTCCACGTTCTTCACCTATAAAGATGGCTCAGAAATATCTGGCGCTTTTTGGGAAGAAATCGACATAGAAGTATTAGGTAAGAACGATGCTTACCAAATGCAAAGTAACATTATTCTGGGCAACTCCCCGCGTCGTACCACCGAAGGCTTGCACATGATCGGTGCTTCATTAGCAGATGCTTATCACACTTATACTCTCGAATGGACGCCAGATTACGTGGCATGGTTTATCGATGGTCAGGAAATGAGACGCATCACTGACAGCAGTTTCGTTAATGGCCTCACCAACCCACAAAGTATGCGCTTCAACATTTGGGCCGCTACATCAGAATCATGGGTGGGTGCGTTTAACCCGACAATTTTGCCGGTGTATCAGTTCGTAAATTACATGGAATATTATTCCTACAACACCGGTAGCAGATCGTTCAACTTGGCGTGGCGCGACGATTTCAACAGCTTCGACACCAGCCGCTGGGCAAAGGCAGATTGGACGTTTGATGGTAACTATGTTGATTTTGATCCTGCGAACGTAGTTGTTCAAAACGGCACATTGATCCTTGCATTGACTACCGAAAATAACAAAGGCTTCTCTGGCACCGTCCCTGCGGACAACGCAGCTAGCAGTTCCAGCTCCGTGAGAAGTAGTAGCTCAAGCTCCGTAAGAAGCAGTGTTCCCAGTTCAAGTAGCGTTGCGAGTTCAATCAGAAGCAGTTCTTCAGCACCGGCCAGCTCAAGTTCAAGCTCAAACAACAACACTGGCGGGCAATGTAATTGGTACGGCACGCTTTACGCACTTTGTACCAACACCAGCTCCGGTTGGGGCTATGAGAACAACAGAAGCTGTATTACTCGCAGCACCTGTGCCGGGCAACCTGCGCCTTTCGGTGTTGTTGGCGGTTCCACTCAAAGTTCAGTGGCTCCATCTTCATCCAGCCGAAGCTCAGTTGCTTCCAGCATAGCGTCCTCTTCTTCTCTCTCATCCAGCAGTGTCGCTTCGAGCATAGCCTCAAGTGTTGCTTCGAGTTCATCCATAAGTACCGGTGGCCTGACTTGCGAAGTGAAGGTGGCTAATAATTGGAACAGCGGCTATCAGTTAGACGTAACCGTAAAAAATGGTGGGACCTCAACGGTGAATGGATGGAATGTAACCCTGACGTTCAGTGAAAACCCAATGCGCACTGGCGGCTGGAATGCTGTGTACGGTGGATCAGGCAATCTAGTCACTGCAGGTAACGTTAATTGGAACAGCAGTATTGCACCAGGCCAATCCGTATTAGTAGGGTTCCAAGGTAACCACGACGGTAGCTTTGTGCCGCCAACCTGTAGAGCTAACTAATAGCGAAAAGAGTTAATTTCGGAGAGTAAAAACACGCCGCGACTCGATCCTTCGATTTGTCCCCTAACAAAAAGTTGGATTAAGACGCGGCGTTTTTATGTGGGTCTGAATCGTTTGTAGCTTGTGATTGTTTACGAAATTCACTCGGAGACATACCAACCAGGCGATTAAAAAAACGGTGGAAAGCCGATTTACTGTTAAAGCCTGCCTGGACATAAATTTCATTAATAGGTAAATCAATTAGCGCAGGATCAGACAGAAGCCGTTTAGCTTCATTGATTCGGTGAAGGTTGATATATTCAAAAAAATTCGCATTGAAATGGTGATTAAGAACCGCCGACACTTCTCTGTAGGGAACGTTGATGTGTTCAGACATACGCTCAATATTCAAACGCGGATTAAGAAATAGTTTTTCCACTTCCATACTATGCGTAATTTTTTCAATAATTACGCTTTCCGCATTGCGCTCGTATTGAGGTGTGCCCGAGTCAAAATTTGCTGCCAATAGTTTATTGGCATATACAAAACTATAAACGAACAGTGAAATAATAAGCACCAACGTAAGGTAATTATCGGCAATACCTAATTTGTCGAGTTTCTCCTGGCTATAAAATCCTACCAAATGCACGCCTAGAGACCACGTCCAATTTAATAACACCCCCCAGGTTAAAATACTCAACCACGCCGGCCCTTCGGGGGACAAACTGGAATATTGGTTTTTCAAATGCTTTCCATAAAGATTAACTTTATAAATCGCCAGGACTGCGTATACGAGTGGGCTGATTTTTACGGCATGCCATTCGTATAGCGATAAGGTGCGCATGATCTCATCACCACTCAACAAATGTGCACGGATATCGTCAGTGTTTCGTCCAGTAAGAAATAAAAATAAAAAATAAACAAGAATGGGAATTAAATGGATGAGGTCAAAAAGTTTAAGCTTAAAATCTTTTGTCGTTAGCGCCGAAACGTAACCATAAAGAAGAGGGCCCTTTAACAAAAAGGAACCAAACAAAACATAAGGGACGACATAATTATCCACCGTGGGATTTATTCGTACTGCCGGATTCCAAAATGCCAAAATAGCGGCAAGGTCTACCGAAATATTAATAAAAAATAATGTAAGAAAATACTTTGCAAGATCATTTTTATTCGGTGAAAAAAAATGAAAAATTGCCAGCAACAAGCACAACGCCATTGTTATAAATAAGACTACGTCATGAATGTTAAAGATTGATAAATTCATGTGGAATAGCGCCTGAAGAATATTTTTATAGGTTTGCTGCGATATTATGCTGCATATCAGTTCATGAGTATACGCGCTATCGAACACACAAAATGATTATCGGTTTCATGGAATTTTACAGTAGAAAATTTCATATCAATCTTTGACGCATAATTTTAGTGGAAGGCTCTGTTTTTACTCTACGCGTCTTCAAGTTGATCGTGTGATGAATCAACGCTAGTAATCTTATCCAAATTAGCGATCAATCTTGTGAGCAAATCGACCAGCTGCGAGGCTTCGGTTTCGGTAAATCCGAGCAAGGCTTCAGCGTTTCCTTTTAGCAAAGCGTCAGTCGCTTCCGGCATTCGTTGCTGCGCAACTTTGGTCAGGACGATGTGGCTGCTTCTACCATCCGCTGGGTCGCGAGTCCGCTCGATCAAGCCATCCCGCTCCATGCGAGCGAGCATCTGTGCCATTGGCGGCTGCCCGACTTTAGCAAATCTGGCGAGTTCACCTTGCGTGCTTGCATTGCCATTTTGTAAGGCCACTAATACCGGCAAGTGACCAACTCCGAATCCCAGCGGTTTTAGGCGCGACTCGCTCAACCGTGCGAAACCTCGCGCCGCTATGCTAATTAAATGCCCGGGTGAGGTAAGTACGCTTAAATTCATGGAATTATCCCTCAAGGTTACTTTTGACAAAATACATATGTGCGTATATATTAGCGGAAAATATATATGTGCATATATACATTGAAGGCAGCCTATTGGCAATTCTTACGAACGTCATCCAACTAACCAGAGGAATCATCATGCCGGCAAAAGATGTACAGCTCGTTAAGGAGCTTTATGATCGTTTTAACGCAAGGGATATTGAAGGCGTACTTAGCGCACTGGCAGATGATGTTACTTGGGCGAACGCTATGGATGGCGGCCACGTACATGGTCACGAAGGCGTGCGCGACTATTGGACACGCCAATGGGGGTTGGTAGATCCAAAGATTGAGCCTACCAAATTTGAACAAACCGAGAATGTGATAACTGTTGAGGTCATCCAGTCGATATTCGATCTCAACGGCCAACCTTTAAGTGGGCAGACTCACAGTTTGAAAGATAAAACGGTGCTGCATGTCTTTCAAATCGATAACAGCAAAATTAAACGCTTTGATGTACAGGAGAAGAATTAACATTAATCTTTAAGCTTGCGACGCTTACCGGTAATCATGGAAAGAGGTAAATTTTCCTTGAGCCTAACACTCTCAACTATTGCCGCAACTATATGTAATATCACCAATGCCATGAGTGAATTAGCAATTAATTCGTGGAGATCTTCAAGCCAATCCTCGCCCCAGAAATAATCAATTTCCTGCATCATGTATCCAGTGATTCCCAGCAGCAATATACAGAGCATCATCAGAATCATGACTAATGCACCTATGGGAGAATGGCCCATACGATGATAGGGTTCGCGTTTCCACAATGCAGATGCGTGCAACCCGAGATTAGCGCGAGTCGGAAAAAAATCCGACCACCGCGCTGCACCTTTGCCCCAAAAACCCCACAGAAATCGTACCACCAACCATGCGACCGCAATGTAACCCAACCATTGATGCCAATCTTCACCCGGTTCATTAAAGAAATAATTTGCTAAAAATATTCCCGCGATAGACCAATGAAATAATCTGACAAGTGGATCCCAAAGATTTTCGGTTGTTGGCATCATTATTTTTTAATTTCTTCTTTCACTGTTTTGCCAGTGACAGGGTCAAAATAGATTTCAACTTTTCTTTTATCTTTATCCCAACCATAAATTTCATAGCAATTTCCGCTCGTCACTTTAAAAACCTTTATTTCGTAACCCTTAGCTTTCAGGTCTTCCTGAAATTTGGCTTGGTCAAGCCATGTCGATTTATCAGTGTCTGTACATTGTGGACCCGCGAAGGCCGCAGAGCTTAATAACGTTATAGCGGTGAATAGAATTGCACGCATGAGACTTCTCCAAAATTAAATTAATTATTGTAAACGCTTAGTGTATAGGGATTAACAACCACTTGTATTTATTAAAAACTTGTCACAAGCCCCCTTAGTAATACAGTTTGCTTTAAAAGTTCAAATCTTTACATTGTTTTTTTGTTACTCAGGCTTATAATGCCTCCACTCTCTCGGGGGAGTAATCTGCTGAATTAATCAGCGCTTGTGTCAACAGACTTGCATTTTATGCATGGTACAAGCGTCCGGCCTGGTAAATCAGGTGGGATTGATGAGACCTGAGGTATCCAACTGACGTTAGACGGGACAGTTGCGATGCCTCATGTTTTTCTTTCCCGTCAGGTTTATTTATGGAAGCTTTTATTAATTCCACGCTCGCTGTTTCCATCGCCGAAATCGGTGATAAAACCCAACTCCTCGCACTCTTTCTTGCTGCTCGATATTCTCGCCCGCTAATCATTAGCCTTGGCGTTTTTGCGGCCACTATTCTCAATCATGCGTTGTCCGCATGGCTCGGTGCCTGGTTGGCTAACGCAATTCCCGCTCATTGGATTCCATGGATTATTAGCGCAAGTTTCGTCGGCATTGCTATCTGGATTCTAATTCCCGATAAAGAAGATGAAAACATGGGGCGCTTTTCAGAATACGGCCCATTTCTCGCCACGCTCATTTTATTTTTCCTCGCAGAAATTGGCGATAAAACGCAAATCGCTACCGTTGTTCTTGCTGCAAAATACAACGAAACATTATGGATGACTGTATCTGTAATTGCTGGTACAACACTTGGAATGCTGCTTGCCAATATTCCCGTTATTTTTGCCGGCAAATGGATAATGCAAAAATTGCCTATTGATATAGCGCGCAAAGCTGCTTTCGTTTTATTTATCGCGTTGGCGGTGATTACACTGTATTCAACCCAGAAATAAAAAATATCTTTTTTTAACCTGATATTTCCTTTTCTATCTAACCGGAAAAAGATTTCCTAAAGTAGCAATCTGATTACGATCAGTTAGCTACTAAGGAATCCGAGCGATAACTTTTATCTCAAAATCAAAACCTGCAAGCCAGGTTACGCCAACGGCAGTCCAATTTGGATAAGGAGGCGCACCAAATATTTTCTGTTTTACTTTCATAATGGTCTCGAATTGTTGCTCGGGTTCGGTATGAAAAGTTGTTACATCAACGATATCGTCAAATGTGCAGCCTGCCGCCGCCAAAGTCGCTTTGAGATTCTCAAACGCCAACTCTACTTGACGCTCGAAATCAGGTTCCGGTGTTCCGTCAACGTGACTGCCAACTTGGCCAGACACAAATAATAGATCCCCCGAGCGAATAGCTGCAGAATATCCATGCTGCTCATAAAGCGCATGTCGATTAGCGGGGAAAATTGTTTCTCTATTAGTCATATCTGACCTCTCGTTTGAAAGTAGCGGCGTAAAACTTAACTTGTCCTAACCATAGACGCTTGGTTTATGTAAGGTAACATCTAGCTGAGTGGCTTTGCGCTCCAGCAATTTTTAAGTTGGTTGATAGAACCCCTTTGCGCAAAAAACCCTTGCGGGCGCTTAAACCCATTGACTAACTTTTTGCCTGCCCTTGCGACAGAGGCGAGTTGATAATAACAACACACTTAAACGGACGTTAAGTTTTTATTTGAGGCAATATTTCATTATTTCGCAACTGTAAATATTCTATATCTTATGTATGTTTATTCCTGCGACTGAATTTCAGTCGCCGCCAAGGCGATATTCTCGCGCTCAGCTTTTGAAATATATTTAGGTTTGTTGCTAACGCGCAATTTAGCATTCGCCTTTTTTAGTTTTTTATTGTACGCATCGTTAATTTTTTTCTTGCGGTTCATGTTTACCTCTTCAGCTTTCAACTTATCTATGAATAACCAGCATTGTTCAGTAATTTTAATCTTCAGTAAAGACAGAATTAATTTAAACATTTAGTTGCTTAAACGAGCCAGAACTAATATTCGCTCAACTTATTCAAAAAAAGGTTACTGTTGCAAATAGTCGCGTATGCGGGTTGGTTTTATGAAATAGTTCGCGCAGTAAAGCCATAAGGCTGCGAGTGGGGAGCCTAGCTAAGCCATAACTAAAAATATCTGGATCGACTAGCTTTATTACGCAATACGAGCGTGATTAAAAAATTCAAATTAATTGTTTTAATAAACTTCAATTCGTATTGCTACCTTCTCGGCTCATATCGCATGGCCACCGCACCAGAGCTTAACTCTAATCGGCTTACGAGTTTCAAATCCACATGTTTCGATAAGCCCGCGAACAAGGTCGGTCCGTGACCCGCTATTTTCGGGTGAACCACAAATTCGTATTCATCAATCAATCCCATTTCTGCCAATGCAAACGGGAGCGTGACACCGCCAACAAGTAATCCCTTACCCGATTCTTGTTTCAGCTTTTCAACGGCGGTTCTCAAATCGCCTCGCACAAATTCTGCATTCCAATCAACGCGCTCCAGTGTGCTCGACACGACATATTTTTTTGCCGCATTAATTGTATGAGCGAAGGGGTCCATTGAATCAGGGCGCACTCCTGTCTGCGCCGAAGGCCGGAATGCTGCTTCCATCATTTCATAAGTCACACGTCCAAAGAGGAGGGCATCAGCTCGGTTGAGATTTGTGACAGCGTGCTGATGTAATTCTTCATCTGCTGTAATTGTAATTGCATGATGATCGCAGCACCCGTCCAACGTGACATTTATTGAATACCTTAAAGGTCGCATTAAAATTTCTCCTGAACGAACAACTGCGCATTCAGCCTGCGCAATAGGGGATTGTTTTATTAGATAGCTACTATGCGATAAAATTTAAACCCTGCCAAATAAATCTTCGCGGCCTTTTTGGCTGATGGCTAGAATAGCGGGGTGGGTGAGTTGTCGTTCGGTGGTGATGACATAGAGTTGTTCTACGACCGAATCAATTTTGCCGATAGCTTTCACGTTGTATTGTTCGCAAATATGTACAGCGTTGTTTGAAGGCGCGGCGAATAAACCGGCGCCGGCTTGGCCAAAAGATTTCATGAGTGCGCTGTCATCAAACTCGCCGCTGATAATCGGGTGCAAATTATTGCTGTCTAACCACTGTTCTAACTTCGGACGAATCGACGCGTCTTCACCGGGCAATAAAAAAGGAACATTGTTTAGGCATTCAGGAAAATTACCCACCAAATTTTCGGTAAGCGAATGCGCACCGAATACGGTTAAGTCACTTTCACCCAATAGATGATTAAAACCGCGCACATGTAAATGATTGGGCATGGGGCGGTCCGCAATGATCATGTCCAGCCGATGTACCGATAATTCTGCGAGCAAAGGCACGAGGCGGCCTTCACGACAAATCAAACGAATAGGTTCCGCAAACTTAAGTGCGGGTTCAAGCAAGCGATACACCACAAGTTTGGAAACCGAATCTGCAATGCCTACTTTTAACGGCGTAGATTTTTTTTCGCGTTGGTCGTGAATAGCTTCGAGAAGATCGTCGCCGATGGAAAAAATTTCGTCGGCATAACTCAACACTTGTCTACCCGCTTCCGTCATTTCCAGATTGCGCCCTGCGCGGCGAAACAATTCTACGCCCAAGACATTCGCAAACTCAGTGAGCTGACCGCTTATAGATTGCGGCGTGAGGTAAAGCTGTTCAGCGGCTTTGGCGATGCTGCCGGTTTTGGCCACCATCCAGAAATAACGCAGGTGTTTGTAGTTAAGATTGTTCATAGCAATATAATTCATCGAGAAAACCGAACTGTATCTCAATTTTATTCGATTTGTTGGATGAATTTGCTTTAACTAGTATCGGCCTCGTTGTGACTTGCTTAGTCACTTTCACTGAGGAACTTCCCATGCGCATCGACATACACACCGGTTCATTTCCGTTGACCGACAGCATGCGTAAACATATTGAGCATCGAGTTCGATCGTCGTTTAGCTGGGCGCAACAGGGTTTGCGAAACGTTTCTTTGCGCTTGGAGGATCTCAACGGGCCTAAGGGCGGTGCGGATAAATCCTGTCGTATCGAGATTCCGATTTCAGGTACAACCCCTGTGGTTATTCATGAAGTTCAAACGAATCTACAAGTTGCTATTGACCGCGCGGTGAATCGAGCCGGACATGCCTTGAGCCGTAAACTCGCACGTAAACATGAACTGAGCACCAGACGCCTGGTTCCCACGCTAATCAGCGATCCTGATCTAGCGTCTTTCTAATTTTTTTCGGGTATTTTTTGGAGTTTAAAAAATGAAACGCATCTTATTATTCTTGGGCACAAACCTCGCCATTATGTTGGTGTTGTCGGTGACCATGCGTCTTTTGGGAGTTGAGCCTTACCTCACCGCAAATGGTCTTAACCTCACCTCACTGCTAATTTTTGCGGCGGTTATGGGGTTTGGTGGTTCATTTATTTCGCTCGCCATTTCCAAATGGATGGCGAAGAAATCCATGGGCGTGAAGGTCATAACCTCTCCAGCCAACGCTAAAGAGCAATGGCTTGTGGATACAGTGCGTCGCTATTCAGAGGAAGCGGGTATAGGCATGCCGGAGGTAGGGGTTTTCCAAACGCCGGAAGTGAACGCTTTTGCGACGGGCATGAGCAAGAACAGCTCGTTAGTGGCGGTGTCGTCAGGTTTGTTAGAGCAAATGACACGCGAAGAAGCTGAAGCAGTCATCGGCCACGAAGTCGCGCACATTGCCAACGGCGATATGGTGACGCTCGCGCTGATCCAAGGCGTGGTAAATACCTTCGTAATGTTCCTGTCGCGCGTGATTGGTTATGTTGTTGACAAGGTCGTCTTCAAAACTGAAAACGGCACCGGACCTGCGTTTTTTGTGACCATGATTATTGCGGAGTTAGTGCTGGGAATTTTGGCGTCGATCATCGTGATGTGGTTTTCACGTCAGCGCGAGTTCCGTGCAGACAGCGGCGGCGCACGTTTGGCTGGTCGCCAGAATATGATCGCTGCGCTTGAGCGTTTGAATTCCTTGCACCCGGCTCCACTACCAGACCGTATGGCCGCATTCGGTATTTCAGGTGGCGGCGCTAGTGGTTTGAAGCGTTTGTTTCTGACTCACCCTCCGCTGAACGAGCGCATCCAGGCGTTGCGTGAAAGCCGTTAAGGAGTTCTAAAGCATGAATGATATAAGCGTGGGCAGCCCAATATTGTGGACGGGTTTCATCATTTTTGTGTTGATGATGCTTGCGCTGGATTTATTTGTTTTTGGCGGGCGTAAAGCACACAAAGTTAGCGTGAAGGAAGCGGCCGCTTGGTCGCTGGTGTGGTTTACGCTGGCAATCGCGTTCAATGCAGGCTTGTGGTGGCACCTGCAAGGAAATCTGGGTACCGACATTGCTAATGAAAAAGCATTGGAATTCCTCACGGGCTATCTCATTGAAAAATCTTTATCGGTTGATAATATTTTTATTTTCTTACTGATTTTTTCTGCATTTCAGGTTCCGCCAGAATACCAGCGCCGTGTGTTGATTTACGGTGTGCTTGGCGCAATTGCGATGCGCATAATGATGATTTTGCTCGGCAGTTGGGTGGTGCAGGAATTCAAATGGGTACTCTACCTATTTGGCTTGTTCTTGCTGGTAACTGGCATAAAGATGATGATTCCGTCGGACGAAAAACCCGATATGGAAAACAGTTGGATATTAAAGCTAGCACGAAAATATTTGCGCGTAACACCAGAAAATCACGGCGAACAATTTATGGTTAGCAAAAACGGTGTGCGATATTTTACACCTTTATTTTTGGTGCTAATTCTTATCGAAGTGTCGGATTTGATTTTTGCAGTGGATTCGATTCCAGCAATTTTTGCCATCACCACCGATCCATTTATTGTCGCCACCTCCAATATTTTTGCAATTATGGGCTTGCGTGCACTCTATTTTTTATTGGCCGATATTGCCGAGAGATTTCACCTGCTTAAATACGGCTTGGCGGTTGTGCTGACTTTTATAGGCGTGAAAATGTTGATCATGCCGTGGTTCCATATGCCTGTGGGCATATCACTTTCAGTAGTCATTAGCGTTATTGGTTGCAGCATTATTGCAAGCCTTTGGGTAACTCGTCGTAAAACAATTTAACTTTCTTCTACAATCGTTGTAACTTTTGCCCCGTTCGCGGGGCTTTTTTTTCTTCGTTAAATCACATCCAAATATAGGCTGTGTATTCAGAAAAAGTAATAGACCCAGCAATTTTTGGAAAGTGGCTAGTCCTCCGGACGCGCCTATTGAAAAGTTTTTTCAAAGAGTAATACAAAATTTAATTCTATTATCAGCAGCCAACCCGTAAACTCTGGACATCCTCAAAACCGTAGGAATTCCAATGAAATCTGATTACCAGACTGTTAACACGTATATTTTTGATATGGACGGAACCTTGCTTAATCAAGAGCACAAACTTTCGGAGTTGACTCTTAATGTTCTCAAAGAGTTGAGTGATCGTGGCGCTAACCTGGTGATAGCTACAGGCAGACACATCAACGACATTCGCTGTTACATAGACCAGCTTGGTGGAGATGTAGCTGCTATCACTTGTAACGGCGCGAATATTCATGATGCAAATGGCGAGCTTGTTGCGTGCGAGAATCTTCCACTAACAGCCAACGAAAAATTGATCGCTCTCGGCAACCAATTTGATGTTTATACGAATCTTTATACGCATAGCGAATGGCTGGTAAGCAAACCTTGCGAAGTTATGCTGAAAGCGCATCACGAATCCCAATTTTTTTATCGCCAAACTAGCCAGCAAGAAATGCTAACAACTCCCGCACTGAAAATTATGTTCTTCGGTGAGCACCGCGAGCTTTTATTGTTGCGTGCGCAAATTGATGACGATATTTCTGCATCACTAAATGTGACATTTTCCGATGACAATTATTTGGAAATTATGCAAAAAGATATTTCAAAAGGCTACGCCTTAAAAGTTTTGCTAAAAGAACAAGAGATACCGCTGAGTCAGACTATGGCTTTTGGCGATAGTATGAATGATGTGGAATTATTTAGAACGGTCGCGCATCCGATCCTCATGGAAAACGCGGTCAAAAATTTGAAAGCACTTTTTCCGGAAGCGGTGCGTGCCCGTGCAAATTATGAGGATGGCGTGGCGAGATTTCTAAGTGAACATATTCTTGTTCATCCCTGAACAGAATGATGTATTAATCGTTAATTGGTTTTTAATCTTTAAATAAGAGTGGCGCAAACTCACGCAGGCTGCGTCGCCAGGTTAAAAATTCGTGGGCGGTATTTTGTGAAACATAGAGCACGCTATTAATTCCGGCGGCTTTCAACGCCTCGACATTTGCTTTTGGGTCGCCCACAAAACTGCGCATGCGTTCATCCATCATTTCACGGCTGCCGTAACTCACAAACGCAAGTTTCACTTTGTCTTTAAATCCGGGCGTTGCATTTACATCGTCGATTTTGAAAGAGCCACCACTGAATAAACCGATGTAAGAAAATTTATCCAGATTCGCCAAGGTAATTGTTTTGGTTTCCATTCCACCCATAGAAAGGCCTGCCATAGCACGTTGTTTGCGATCCGATTTCGTGCGGAAATGTGAATCAACATACGGAATTAGTTCGTCGATAAGTACCGTTTGAAATGGCTTGATGTCAAACGAACCTATGGTGCCAAACTTGGCTTCGTTGGTCATGCCGTAGGTCGCTACGATGATAAATGGTTTAATTTTTCCTTCGGCAATTAAATTATCCATGATTAAATTTGCGTGCCCCTGGTTCATCCAGGCATATTCGTTTTCGCCCCAGCCATGTTGCAAATAAAGCACGGGATAGCGTTTCTTGTTTTCTTTTTCATAACCGGGCGGCGTGTAAACAAATGCGCGTTTTGTTGAGTTCGTGCTTTTTGACGGAAACAAAATTTCTTGCACATACCCGTGCGGAACATTTTTTACTGCGTAAAAATCCTGATCGTGCGCCGGAATTTCAATTCCGCTTTCCCAACGAATGGAACCATAAAAATTCATTGCACCAGGGTCATTGAATACACCGCCGTCCACTTTGAGGTGATAGTAATGGAAGCCTTCATCCAGCGGGCCTTCGGTAGTGCCAGTCCAAACACCATCGGAACCTTTTACGAGATCGGTTCCGCCTTTACCACCTAAACCCAGGCTAACATTCACGGCTTTAGCATCCGGCGCTTCAACGCGGAAACGAGCGTAGCCCTGTGAATTTACTTGTGGATATTCTTTGCCCGGCTGATTCAATACCGAGGGTTTGAAATCCTCCACTATTTTTTCATTGCCTTGCGCAAGGCCAATGCTTGGCAGCACCAGTGCAAGTATTCCTAAAACGACTCTGTAATTCATAGTTTGCCCTCTGTTTTTTCGTTATGTGTTTGTCTGCTTTCATGCTTCATGTAATGAAGCGTGACCATATTGTATGACATTTATATAGAGGGCAATTGACGCATGTCATTATCAGAACCAAGTTGTCGATGATGACGCCATTAATTGATAGGGAACAAAAAAGTCTGCTGATGTGGCTATAAAAAGACTGGCAGCTGAGGAGCGAAAACAATAACTAGCAGGGTAATTTATTACGAAGAAAACTAACGCAGGAAAAGGTGCTAAACACCCCCAGCATTGTGAGGTGTTTAGCAGCAGACGTTTTTTTATTTAAAAAGTTAAAATGCAATTCACTCAACAACCAGTGACGATATTTTTAAAGTCATAGCTTCATCCATAACGGGTAAATCGGACGTGAAAACTTTTTGCTCTCCAGCAAAATTAATGTCAACGTAAACTTTAACTTTGTAACCTTCAGGTATTTTAATAGATGCAATTTGATTGTCGGTGACACCCAGTGAAAGCAAATCTTGCAGATCATAATTTCCGCGTTCTAGTTTTACATTGTAGCCAGTGAAATTCGAACCGTTAAAAACAGACACACCGGTTTTAAAAGGTGGCGTAACAGGAAATTTAACGTACTCATTCCATAAAACATCCAAACTTTTTCCGGTGAGATCGAGCCACATATCATACTTGTAAGGAGTAGTAAGAGTAGTGCGACTAATCACAGCGGCAACTGGCAATTCGTTTTGTCGATAAATAGCATCAATCCATTTGAAAAATGCGGCGGCGTCACCGTAGCCTTCTGTGAATTCCTTTTTATTGTCCACATATCGACGTGGAATGGACCAAATATTTTTGCTATCCAAGCCATATAAATCCCGAACAAAGTCAGCAGTCCCCTCAATTATCCAAGCCGGTAATTTTTGCACCACCTCAGCTTGCGCAGCGTGCGTAGTTTCATGAACAACGATATCGGTGTCATCAGGTGCATCGTCAAGGTACGAGGGTAAATAGACAATCTCTGTGCCGTAGGCCGCCGCAATATATTTTGAGTTGGGATTGAAACTAAATTTAATTTCTTTTGATGCAGTTGGATTAAGTAATTCAACTATTTTCGGATAAGTTGTAAAAAAATTACATATCATTTTTTCCAAATGGTCGGGGTTTATTAAATTTCCGTTCACTATGGTTAAGGTATATGGACTATTTTCTGCGCAAGGACCCGATGCGATATACGAGGTTATCAGTGCAACAGAACTTGCCGAAGAGGACGAGTGAGGCGAAGAGGATAAAGATGACAAGGAGGAGTACGAAGACAATGAGGACGAAGAGGGCAAAGAAGACAGAGTTGAGGAGAGAAAAGATGATGATGATGAGGTACTAGAATTTTTATGGTTTGAAGACCCTCCACCGCAACTTGTTAAAAGCAGTAAAACCGAAAACAACGCTAAACATCTGTGCGAAAATAAAATAAATTCGTTCCCTGAAACAGTATTGATTTTTTTCTGAAGCATGTCTTGTTCCCTCTCATTAGTTTTAGAGCACCTTTGCTCTATGAACGAAAATAACTAATGTAGCCTGAATCCTTTGTTAACCGACAGATTGTTAACAACAAAAATCGAAGATATATCGATGATTGATGAGCGAGGATTATCCGGTGGAAAATCCCGAGCACCTCAACGACTTGAGATGTTCGGGCTGTAAATAGGTTATTTCACAGACTTGCGAGGCTCGATAATTCGGAACTCACCGCTTAAATGCATCATGTTAAAGATGTACAACATACCATCAAAGTAGCGCTGCTCACCTACGGGCATCGGCGTGTTCCAAAATTCCTGCAGGAATGCATTGGAGACTTCGCCCGGTGTTGCAGCTAAACCACCTGCCGCTGCTGCCGCAAGCATACCTACAGAATGACGATCAGAAGCGGGTTTTCCATCGAGCGTGTATTTATCCGCGAAGGTGCTTAGGCCTTGTTTGAACAGGAAATTTTGATAGCGATCGCTCAATGCAATTTGGCGCGGGTCTTTTCTAAACCAGCTGTAATCCACCGCCATATTGCTAATGGTGCGCCAGCTGTCATATGCATAAATACTGGGCTTGCCGTCCCAGCCCATTGACGGAGTACCGTCATACTCCGTGCGATCGGGTGATAAACCAGTCTCGGGATGGGCAGCCTTATGGAACAAGTCGCGACTTGCTGCGGCAGCTCTCGCCCAAAATGCACGCTCCTCTTTAGGGCCCCAACGCGCCCAAAGTTCGTAAAAGGCAGGTAGGTGATAAGACGGATCTGTACCCGGCAGATTGGTTTCGGGCACAAAGCGAATCATTGCATGTTCTTCATCCACCATTGGGCCTACCGACACCTCACGCGGTGTATTACTGCGTTTATAAGGTGGCCAAGGCTTACCTTCGTTTGCGGCCTTGGCTTGATCAGCGCGATTGTTAGGGCTAGGCCAACCTGTGCTCGGCTCTTCCGGAAGTGGGCCATTCGCATGAACGCGAAACGGCGTAGTACCCGTCAAGACACCGTGGTGGCGCATCCCGCGAAGAATTGTATCCGCCTCTTTTTGGTAGTTATAAATGCCTTTGCCATTGCCCCAACGGTTCGCCGCAAAATAGAGCGACATCGCATAAAACATTTCGCCGTCTGGCGCGGCGCTGGTTGAGCGCGGAGTGCCATCGGTATTCATCGACCACGCAAAATAACCGCGCGATGGATTGGCTGGATCGGTATTGAGCATGTAGGTTTTCGACCAATTCCAAAGCGCATCGAATTCACGCTTCTTGCCCAATTGCACCGCGATCATCATGCCGTAACTCAACCCTTCACTGCGCGCATCGTTATTGGCCCAGTCAGTGATATATGCCAAGGTGCCATTTTCGTTGGCGCCCGTCTCAAAATAGACCCGCTCTTCCTGACCATCGCCGTGGAAAAATTGTTGAAATGCGCGCTCTATACGCGCACGGGTTTCGGCAGGTGTTTTATTCAGGCGCTCAACAAACAGATTTGGGTATCGCCCGCTTTTATATGCACCAGCACCATCGTCGAGGCGCGACACAACTGCGGCTTCTTTTACATTTGCAGACGACGTAGCGTCCGCCGCGACGACTGAACCGGTCGCTCCAATACCCATGGAAAATGTTATGGCGGCAACAACGCCAAAGGTTTTAAGTTTCAACATGTAATTTGTCTCTCGTGATTTTGATTCTACTGCGGTACAGAGTTATTTCGCGGTAATGCCGATCCAGGCAGTTCAAACTTAGCTGACTTATACAACTAATTCCAACCGGAAACCGCAGGGGCTTATTTACGCTTTTAATATCCAAACACTCACGACTATTTACATAGGATTACAAATAATTAAATTAGATGCTTGGCAGCATATTTGGCGACAGCACGAGTAACGCCGAATTATTCAAATCCCTGTGCGCGTGATTTTTGTAGAATATGCAGAAAAAATAAATCGTGCTCTTTAAATACACAGTATGCCAACTTTATTTTTTATGGAGTGTCACACCTACACAGATGAACACACATCTATAACTTGCTAGAGGTGATTACTATGAAAGAATTTTCAAAAGGTGACTCGGTGGAGTGGAATACATCGCAGGGAAAGACGACCGGAAAAGTCGTAAAAAAAGTGACTAAAACAACGAAGGTTGGTAGCTACACTGCAAAAGCGAGTAAGACAAACCCGCAGTATGAGGTAGAAACTACCAAGTCCCATAAGGTCGCCGTGCATAAACCGGATAGTTTAAAAAAGCGATAATGTTTCGCTCGTTCTAACCAGGGTTAGCGCGGCGCCGAAACGCTAACGCGACCATCCCAACAAATATTAATGAAAGCGAAGAAGGTTCTGGTACAGAAGCGGGGCGAATCGTCGCAGTGAGTGATGTGATAGCTAACTCCATAGTTGACCTGTAAGCGATGCCATTTTCCCTACCATGTATTATGAAATACATGTCGCTACAACATGAATTTTCATCCCGGGAAAAGCTTTGCTCCAAACCGTCGTTCTGAATTAGATCGGTTATGCTATTCAATCTAATATCAACCCGTTTAAATAAATAGTCGCCCGATGGGTCACCCTCAATAGTTTGATCAACAATGCGAAAGTAATCGGTGTCGGCATCAACATATATTTCTTCCACACCTTTGACCGATTCTGGCTGCCCAATTTCGGACTTGGAGATATCTATCACTTTTCCGTCGATATACATAGTCATGTTTATCCATGAATTTGTTTCGCTTCGGTAGGAATAGAGATTTGGATAATCAGGATGAACAGGCGGTCTTGCCGGCGCCAACTCAGTGTCGTACCAAAATTTCCCTGTCACCTCGCTCTGCCACATTGGCTTCCCCCACCACAACTCATCATCGTAATACTCAAGACCAACCCAACCACGATAATCAATGTCGATGATGACTGCATTCGCACAGGTCGATGCGATGGAGAGAAGTGTTGCACCTAAGAATTTTATAGCGTTCATACGAAATCTCCGTTAGGTCCGTTTTAGAGAAATGATTTACGGCAAGCGTGGATGAGAGGCGTTGATGTACTAGCGAAGGACGAAGAGCGTTTTTAGAGCCAAAAATATACGCTTCGTTTTAAGCTTGGCCTAGGGTTTTCGACGACAGATAATAAAATTTTTCTTTTTTATCCTCCAAGGACGATCTTCAACTGAATCTACGCACATAAAAAAAGGCTTACCAAATGGTAAGCCTTTTAAGTAAATCAATTAATTTTTTACTTAACCCAACGTACGTTATCAACTTGGAAATGTGAATTACTTTGGGAATTTCTTTCCGGTAGAATAATAAACCCGTTCGAAATTCTTTCAAGGTTCAATCCTTCCGCAACGAGATCTGCAATCGGAATTTCAACGCTCGTCCAGGTATTCAATGAAGGAACATTCACTTCGTGCAAATTACTTTGACACGGCCATGTACATTCAACCTTCACGTTCAAATTTACATTTGCATCACCCTTTGAAATAACCTTAACGTCAAACATTAATTTGCCATTTGCATATTCACTCATATCCAAACCATCAACGGTATGGACAGTGTCTATCCCTATCTGCCCATAATAACTTTGGTTTGAGTTGTACTGAACATCCAATACTTGACCATGTGAGGAATCACCTGAGTCTACTGTAGACAAAGTAACGATTTCTCCTGAAAGAGAATCTTTTATAATTTTGTAATCACTCAAATTAATTTTATGTTGTTCAAAAAGTGAAACCGCTTGCCATTCTTGTGTACATACCGAATCGGTAAATAACTGTCCATTACACGAAGCGACTGATGAGCTGCTACTCGATGATGACCCCGAACCAGACGTAACATTCACTGTTACATCAATGCGATGCGATAATGGAAATTCATAAAGATAGGTGCCCAAATGTGCCGTGTATGTTCCCGGGCTCAGATTTTTCTCAACACCCAGGAGTATGGACCCGCTCGTCCCACCCCAAGATTGTGAAAAACCTAGCCAATCCGGAAATCCGTTGCTGTTAAAAGTATAAATAGAAAATTGGTCAATCGGAGTTTGTTGAGATGTTGTAACTAATATGGTTGTACTTGGCAGAATCACTTGATCATCAGTAATATTAAATGTGATTTTCTTTTTGTTGATAGTGAATGTTGGGGCAGTCACATTATAATTTGCCGTAATGGTTTTCATGGTGCCCGGATATTCTTCGAGACACTCTTCATCCTTACACGCGCGAACATAAATTTTTTCTGACTGCGAACCTGGAGATAAACGACCGGGATCGACGGGTGTGAAAGTAATCGTGGCTTGCCCATTTTCAACCAAGGCCACATCTGCGGCTTCTACAGATGGAGCAAAGCCGGTAGATACTATGTACACCGGTCCAGACGCATTTGCTATTGTGGCTGTTACTTCAACAGGAGCAGGAGCTGAGCCGGTTATATCTGCTTCAAAATTGAGTTCTGATTGACTCAACGAAATCGCAACAGTTGGAGCACTGCTTGAGCTTGATGAACTCATCAAGGCTATTGAACTTATTGATGCGGAGCTAGCTAGACTGCTTGAAACTTTTGAAGGGGTTGATTTACCGCCACCACCACCTCCACACGCACTTACAATAATTGCCGTTGAACAAAGTACCGATAATTTTAAAAAACGCATTTAACTCTCCATTAATATTTATTTGAAAAACCTATCCCAGAGCCAGCCTAACCATACTAAAAATGTAACCAGGTAATCTTTAAGTCAAAACCAACGGCGCCAGAGTTCACATAGTAGACACTGCTCAAGCACTTGTCCTCCTCTATTCCCATCAAATAAGTAAACCTTTTTTGAAAGGGGCAGAAATCGTATCAAGGCATGTCATTTGAAAACTTCAAGACGCTTTGAAAAGGTTATTATCAATATAGAAGCTCAGAAAGAAACGCTAAAAAATGGCTTGTATCGACAATGATGGGCTTCTTGTTGCACTGCAGTATGTCGATAAGAAGTGAAGCGTCATCCTCGCGAAAGCGGGGATCCACTGGGCTGGCATTCCAGCTTTTGGATTATCTTCTGCCTTCAATCTCAGCATTTTGTGAATCGTATTGAATCCAATTAGCTGCCGTATGAATTACTTCATTTAAATCCCTGCGTGTTTTTCCTTTTAAAGCACACTCCCAAATCACCAAAGTCTTCCATCCGAGATCTGTAAGTTTTTCAAGATTGATTTCATCTCTGATTTTATTCGAACTAATTTTTTCCTGCCAAAACTCCGGCCTACTGGACGGCCATTTGAATAAATGGCAGTCATGAGCATGCCAAAAACAACCATTAACAAAAATCACAGCCTTAAATTTTGGGAAAACCAAGTCGGGTTTTCCAGGCATGTCTTTACGGTACAGCTGATAACGGAATCCTAGCTTATGCAGACTTTTGCGAATTAATAGCTCACCCTTGGTATTTTTATTTTTGATACCTGCCATCATAGATGAGCGTTTTTGCTTATCAACAACATCCATTTTATATTAGGCAGCTATAGCGCTGGGTTTTTTATTTATTGCTTTTGCTTTACCTACTTTTTTCGCCGCTAAAATTCTACTTTTCATTAATCGTGCAACTGCTTCAAAAACAGGAACAACAACGGAGTTACCAAATTGCCTATACGCCTGAGTATCTGATACCGGAATTCTAAATCCATTTTCTTCTGGTTTATCAAAACCCATCAATCTTGCGCATTCTCTTGGAGTTAATCTTCTTGGTCGCTTGCTTTGATTTGCTGCATCGTCAAAGTTAACTTCACCTAATTCCAGATTCCAGCCTCTGTCAACGAGAATTTCTGACCCATCTTTGTGATATCTGGCTGACAAGGTTCTAGCAACGGATTTCTTATCTTTTGGGTTTACAAGACCATATCCAAATCCGTTTCCCTTTTCCTTATGTTTCTTTGAATAGTTGTACAGATATTCCCATAGCTTTGGAGTCAGTATGTATTTTTTGTCGACTTTTTTATCAAGAATATCTTTAAATGACGGCTTAATTTTTGGATATAATTTTTCAACTTCCCTTAATGTAAAATCTCTATGGACATTGAGATCTTTTCTAAACCCTACTAATACAATTCTTTCCCTGTGTTGGGGAACGAAATTCCTTGCATCAATAATTTTTGGATCATTTGACGTCATAACATCTACATCAGCAACCGAATAGCCAAGTTCGTTGAGTGTGTCAGTGATAACTTTGAATGTTTTTCCCTTGTCATGGCTTTTTAGATTTTTTACGTTTTCCAGCAAAAATACACTCGGTCTTTTCGCTGCGATAATGCGAGCTACGTCAAAAAATAATGTGCCTTGAGTTTCACATTCAAACCCATGAGCTCTTCCAAGTGCATTTTTCTTCGAGACCCCTGCGACAGAAAATGGCTGGCAAGGAAACCCAGCAAGAAGTACGTCGTGATCGGGAATATTTTTTCGAATGTGTTCATAAGCCTGCTCTATATCTATAGATTCATCATTGCTTAAAGTTACATCGCGAATGTCGGAATTAAAAATATGGCTTTCAGGATCACAGTAATGATTGGCCTTGTAAGTTTTTACTGCGTAAGAATTCCATTCAGAAGTAAATACACATTTCCCTCCAATATTATCGAAACCCTTCCTCAGCCCACCGATACCAGCGAACAGATCGATAAATGTGAATTCGTAACTATCTTGTTTCGGACGAGACGGGAGCAAAGTTCGAAGGTGATTCAATTCTCTGCTGGAAAATTTGCATTTTGCCTTTCCATTACACCAACGATTTATAGATTCTCTGGACCATTTATCCTCGCCAAGACTGTTTAGCGTCTCAGCGATGAATTTTTGATCATAAATTTCCAGTAGGGTGTGTAAAAATGAAAGGTCGTCTTGGGGGGAGAACATTTATCGATCCTCTGGGTCAAGTGTGTGAAAAACTATCACACACTTGACCCAGAAAAGTCAAATTATTTGTATGCATATACAGTATTATGGTTATTGATGAGAAGTAACGCAATATTTTTATTATGGATGATCAACGTAATACTAATTAACTCAAAATTTCGAATGCCTTGACTCTATTTAAAAGATGCCTACGCTCTAGTAGCAATAGCAATATATGGAGCAGAAGGGTTTAAATGATGACTGATTGGACTGAAATCTTTGATAATTTTGGAATCAAAAAAGTAACTAAAACGGACAAAGAGAAAAGTGCATATTTACCTAACCAGAAACAACGCCTCGCGATGCAAGCTGCCGGAATTCAACCCGCTACTTCTAGCATAAGGCCGGCTCCGGAATTCCAAGTTCTCGTTCTCTCTGATCCTGCCACGCCGATCACGCAGGCTTCTTACTATTACTCTGAGAGATCTCCTGACGCGAAGCGTAATCCAGAGGCACGCATGGGGCATGGTTTTATTAGTTCATGGCTATCTGAGGGTGACCGAGTTCTTATAGGTAATATCGGATCGCAAATATTTGCAATGAAGTTAGATTTGGTTGCTGATGGACAGATCATTTCGCTTCAGCAAATACTCAAACGCGTTACCAAAGAAACCATTCTTGATCGTGCAAAGAATGTGAAAGGTAAACCCGCAACGCGTCCTGTAGTCCGAGATGAATTTATTCGGAATCCTTATATTGTTACAGCGGTATTACTTCGATCAGATGGAAAATGCGAGATGCCTGATTGCATCCGCGAGTTGTTTGTGCGCGATGACAATACCACCTACCTAGAAGTTCATCATATTGTGCCTTTAGGTGAAGATGGTGATGATACGTTTACTAATGCCGCAGCCCTCTGTCCACATTGCCATCGCGAAATACATCTTGGGAAAAATCGATATGAACTTCGTAATAAATTAAAAAAGCACATTGTGATTTTAGCTAAATAGTTTGTATGGATGCGCATAACCCCCCGAGGCTTTTTGTTTGATTTATGAATTCAGTTAAATTAGTTAAATCGCTTCGTATTTCTTCGGGAAATGATTTTCGAATGGGCTCTGGAATTACCAATGTAACACCCTCATGTTTCATCTCTTTGTATTGATTCACTGAAACACCTTCCTGAAGTGTAAAAAGAAATGGATTTTTAATTCTATGGGCTTCATTGAGTAATTGACGCCACCTGTCTTTACAAGTTGTTTTTACTGCAAGCATGCGTAATTTATCATTTGGAAAATCTTTGTCATGATAGGCCTGATGAGAAGGGAAAATAAAATCTGGTTTTTTGTTGTTTTCGGTTACACATTGGGAACTAAAGTGTATTAACCCTTCTTCTGTAAATACTTTTTCCAGATGAATTTCCAAAGATCTTCCAGATCTGGATTTTCTTCTATTAGTGATAGAGTTTGCTATGGCGATAAAGTCCTCAATGTTATTAAAGCCTTTACTAATTAAGGGTAGGCTGTGAATATTCTCAATCGTTTTGAATAAATCAAACTCCTTTGTTCTTCGCTTGATCAAACGTTCGTCTGGAGTCAAATCAAGGAAAGAATATTTTTCGAAGAGAAAGTCGAGAATTTCCTTGCCACTTGGGAATACTTCTTTCCAATAAGATGGCAACAAATTTGGATTTTGCAGTCTTCCATCAGGAAGCTGATATCCGCCAAAAATATTTAATGGCTCACCATATACACCGCTGCCTGGAATGACCTCTCCCAAGATTAACTCGGCATAGGCCTCTTCTTCAGGATTATTGCAAACCCATATTTTTAAATAATCAGAATTTTTCTCTTTTTGTTGTTTTAAAAATGCAAATAGAACGAGAGCGCCGGTATTATCTGAGTCTTGAAGTGGGGTATTTTTAGCAGCTTCTTTCCAGCGTGTAATCCTTTTTTCATTTCGTGTTCCATCACCTCTCGGCTTGCCGTTGTAGTAAATTACTCTCAATTCTTGCTCGGGTAAGTTGTGAGAATCGATAATCGCCTTAAAAAGAAAATCCGGATTATGGACATCAACTCGATCTATTTCAGGGAAAACGTCATCCATTACATTATGCGGAAAATAAATACCCGCTTGGTGAGATTTAGTAGCTCCTGTATCGTTTCCGGAAAGTCGCTTTGCATAAAATAAGCAATTAGTTGTTTTTATTTCATCAATCCATACCGAAAGTTTCTGTATCGCATCTCCAAGATACTCGGCCGGTTTAGACTCGGATGCTTCAAAGGAAAAATCGCTTTGTCTATCCAACGGTAAATCATAATTCTTCATTATTATCCTTCACAAAAACCATTCAGCCAGTTGAATTAGTAGCCGAGCCTCTAACCTCATATTATTCGGATTAGTAGGTAAAAACTAGCGACGTTATCAAGATTTAACTTCACAATAGATTTTCTCGAAATATCACGTTTATTAAAACAGATCTAAGCTCGCAAAGTTGCAGGCTTTCATAGCAACTGCTGAGGGAGTGCGACCGATAGTATTGGCGAGTTGAATGATTTCAAGATTGCTCTTATGCAGTTTTCCGAAAGAAGTACGGTGCAGAGTCAGCAGCAACTCATCCTCCTGCCAATTGTTAGCCATTGCGGAGACCCTTTCGGTCACTAGCCGTTAACCTTTCATTATTCATGCTTTCTTCCTAAACCAATCCTGTGTACTGATTTTCCACTATAGCCAAAGAATTCAAAACTACACGCCATTACACGCATAGCCCAAATAAAAGTGGCGCTTAAATAGCGTTAGCAATTATCCGTGTGGAATCTTTTTAAATTTCTAAATCCAAATAGCTCATAACTCGTGTCTCATTACTTACAACACGAAAATTAGAGCGGGGCATTTATGAAGAAGATATCGAGATTGTTAGCGATAGCAGTGGTCTTGTTGGGATTTGCGATTCCTGCGAGTGCCGATAAAAGTTTGTAAACAAATGACTTGGCGATTGTTGGTGCGCGTATTTACACCGCGCCGGATGCAGAGCCGATTGAGGATGGTGTGGTTGTGATTCGCGATGGCAAGATCGCGAACGTGGTATAGCTTTTAACAGTCTTTGCTTAATACCAGATAATAAAAATCTGGTGAGATATAGGTTTCAAAAAGCTCAGGGTCGTCTGCTTTACGTCTTTTTTCTCGAACCTCAGCCAATAGGCTCAGAGGATCGCCCGCTAATTTCACCTTTGTTATGCAATTTCCAATGCGAACCACACTAAGCTTTTTATAACCGTCCCCAAAAAGCCACTCACTATTACCATCTAGCTCTGAATACTTTGCCGCTTTGCCCATAAGTTGCGTGAGTTCGGAGGGGCTAGTCTTTGGTGTAATCTTTTCCGCTTTTGATAACAAGCCATTATCAAGCGTAAATCTTTTCGTTAAGTAAGCACTACTCACTGGTATCGGATCTTTTTGCTTTCCATAAAAAAACCACGGACTGGACGCAAGATTCAGAGATGGACTGGTCGATTTATTACAAGCGACTTCACCTTCATAAATATAAAGATACAAACCGAATCGTTGATTGGTTCCCGCGATGGGCACCATATAAGATCCAATTTCGACCGCTGTTTCGTACGTGTAACGTGTTGTGTACTCACCTGAGCAGGCGAGTGCGGCGGTACTATCCCAATGTTGCTTTGCAGCAGCTCTATCTTTGTCGAAATATTCAATTCTGTATCTTCCCTCTCCTGACGGAAATACGTTATACCCGACATTGCCTTGCTGGGTTTGGAGTGATGACACGCAGGAGGTCAAACACAACATGAAACTAATTAACAATATGACATTCATTTGGACTTCTCATATTCATCGACTATCGGGAGAATATCGGTTGCCTGGCGCATCTTTTCAGCTAAACGATCCCCCACTATCTGTTCCGGTTCGGAGATCTCATTTAACGAGGTGAGAACCTTAAGTCTCATTTCCGCATTACATGATTTCCCGCAATATTTTGTTAAGGCATAACCGAGAGCAATATTTTTTTAACGCCGTTCCCCGTTAAATAGTTGGAGCCCAAATCACCTGCCGCTTCGATGTTGCGCCGTTGTATTCCCAGTCGAGCAAAGCGTACAGATTCATCATAGTTTTTCTTAGTACCAAATCCAGTTCTATAGCAATGTGCGACAAGGTGAAGGCCCTCCCCATCGTCCATTGCTGCGGTCTCAGAATAGAGTTGAAATGCTTTTTTGGGATTTTTTTTGACACCGCGGCCCTCCGCATACTTTTTTCCCCACCAGTTTTTCGCACGAAGGCTGCCTAATGCCAAAGCCTGGTTTACTAACTCTGTTGCTTTGCCTGGATTTTTAGAAACGATAAAACCATTTTCATAATAGTCTGCTAGAAGAACCATTGCGTCTGTGTGTTCCTGTTTAGCAGCCTTTTCAAATAAATCGACAGCTTCCGCGTGTTCACCTCGCATACCACGAATTAGCGCAAGTTGATACTGAGCTTTTGCGTAACCCAGTTCTGCTGCTAAATTCATCAAAGCCACACCCTTCGCCCCCGCATTTTCCTCATCGGCCATCGTAGTCAAAAAACCGAATTCATAAATTGCGGGTATGTATTTTTGTTTTGCGGATTTTTCAAACCAATCTTTTGCTATTTGTAAACGCTTTTCTTCTCCGCTTTCCGTAAAATAATACCGACCAACTTCGTATTGGGATATTGCATCCCCAGCTTCGGCTCTAGCCAGGGTTTCATTAGAAATGTCTGCATTAGCGGGAAGACAAAAAATAACTAATGCAGTGATTGCCAATTTCACGACAGATCTTTCATGTATATTTTTCATCACTTTGCTCGAGGACCCTGGAGGAGAGGATTACTTAGCTTTTGCGATATCCGCATCGACTTTTTTGAATATGGTAGACCACATTTGCTTTCCAGCCTCGGCAGACGTCTTGTTCATTTGCTCTAATGTTTTACAATCCTTTTTAGCTATTGCATCCATCATTTTGTTCGAAACCGACAGAGGGTCTTGCCCTTTGGCATGATTTTCTTCGCTAAGCAGCGCCTTCATTGCATAGTTTGTTTTCTGAGAGCTACTCCAACGTTTTAGCTTGGCTAGGGTCTCAACCCTTTCTTCAAACTTTTTCTGGTTGAGTGCGTCCTCGTTGTTTGTGCTGGGCATTTCATTTAGTACTTTTTTCATTTGCTCATCAGTGCACTGCTGGGCTTGTGCAGACCACGCCAAGGCCATTAGTAGGGTAGAGCTAAAGATTATTTTCGTCATCATTTAATGGGTTCGCCTAAATTAATTTGATCGAGTCTCTAACATATCTGTTTGGAATTTTCCTAATTTTCCACTATAGACTAAAAATCCAAAACTACACGCCATTGCCCCCACGACTAGATAAAGTGGCGCTCAAATATCGTTACGGGGTTTGTATGCGGAAATCTTTTTAAATTTCTAAATCCAAATTCCGATAACTCGTGTCTTATTACTTACAACACGAAAATTAGAGCGGGGGACTTATGAAGAAAATATCGAGGCTGTTAGCCGTAGCAGTAGTCTTGTTGGGATTTGCGATTACTGCTAATGCCGATAGAAGTTTGCAAACGAATGGCTTGGCGATTGTAGGTGCGCGCATTTACACCGCGCCTGATGCTGAGCCGATTGAGGATGGTGTGGTTGTGATTCGCGATGGAAAGATCGCGAAGGTTGGTACACGAAAAAAGGTGAAAATTCCGCGTGGAATTCAGGTTATTAATGGCGAAGGTAATATTCTCACCGCAGGCTTTTGGAATAGTCATGTGCATTTATTGTCGCCAGCTCAGCTTGGTGCCGAGCATGCAAAGCCAGAAATTTTGCGCGGTGAGCTACAAGCCATGCTGACCAAGTGGGGCTTTACGACTGTGTTTGATGTAGCGTCTTCAACCAAAAGCGCGTTGGCGTTGCAGCGACGCATTGTATCCGGTGAGGTTGTTGGCCCAAATATTTTGACGGTGGGTGATGCGTTTTATCCTAAAGATGGTACGCCAATTTATGTGCGCGATTTCTACGCGACCAACGGTTTAGCGAGTGGCGAAGTGGCCACGCCGGAAGAAGCTTCTGCACGCGCTGTACGGCAACTTGAAGCGGGTGCGAATGGCGTGAAGATTTTTTCGGGTTCGATTGTGGGTGGTGAACTGGGCGTGTTGCCGATGCGAGCTGATATCGCCAAAGCAATTGTGGATGCAGCGCACCAACGCGTAAAAATTGCTTTTGCACACCCTTCGAATATGGCGGGTTTGAAAGTCGCGATTGACGCTAATGTGGATGTGCTTGCGCACCCCACGGCAATGGATGGCGGCGGCAAGTCTGGAGATTGGACGCCGGAATTAATTGCGCGCATGCGTAGTAAAAATATGGCCTTAATTCCTACCTTGAGTTTGTTTGAAATTGAAATTAAACGCTCGGGCGGAGATTCAGAAGTCACTACCAAAGCACTCGATATGCTAACCAACGAAATACGCCTATATTCTGGAGCTGGAGGCCAAATCCTGTTCGGAACCGATGTGGGTTACACCGATCTTTACGACACCACGCGGGAATATCAGCTTTTGTCGAAGGTATTGAGTTGGCGACAACTACTCGCGTCACTCACGACTGCGCCTGCGGAGAAATTCGGCTTTGCAGCGCGCAAGGGAAAAATAATGAAAGGCATGGATGCAGATTTGGTGTTGCTAGCCGCTGACCCCGAAAAAGATTTCACTGCTTTTGCAAACGTAAAATACACCATTCGCGATGGCCGCGTAATTTGGGCTGAAACTGCTAGGTAAGAGAATAGTGACGAGCATACATCGGGACAGTGTTTCGCATTAATCAGTTAATTGTTACTCGACACTGACCCAATCATTGCGCGTGGACCAATTGCAATTTGTCCGGAGAGATAAAGTGTATCGTGCGTTTTTACAGCTTGCGAATATTGCCAACAGCGGCAGGTGCCGAGGCGGTTGTAATGCTTGTTTGTCCGCTGCTTGTGCCAAGGTAATGGATGTAACCACGACACTTAGCACAAAAAATTTTACGGCAACTGCTTAACTGCTTTAATGATTTGTATGAAAGGTTAATTAATAAATTCTCTTAGAAAAAATTTCTGCGTAAATGCTCGTCTTACCACCAACGCACAAACTCCTAGCAGTAATAATATTAAGGGTGATGGTTCAGGCACATCTACTTTATTTTTAACTTTTAAATGAAATTCGTTGATATCAATCCAGGCTGTTCCCTCTTTTCTTGTATCGCCTACAACTGTAGCTATTGAAATATGAGCCTCGCCAACGAATGTCGGGTCGTGAACATCATACCAATCAAATTCCTGTTCAATGCCCAAGCCATTGAGTAGCGGTTTTTCAAAGGAGGTTATTGATACCATAAGGCCTATTGAAGCAACGTCCGGGTAATCGTTTGAGGTTATGTTATCAAAAAGATAAAACCGTTCTTGTGTTGATTGGTCAACGTCTGGTTCAAAATTAAAAAGCCAAACACCTTCACTCTGAAATGCATTTCCGTTCAGTAGTGGTAGCTCTGATATGCTGAAAGTTTTCCCATCAATATTAAATTGTGAGCCCATCCAAGTATCTGTGTAACTTTGATAAAAGCTGCTTGTTGTGAAATCAGACGTATTCCCGGGTGTCTTGTCTGTGTCGTACCAAAACGAGCCCGACGCCACACTTCCCTCACTTACGTTATCCCAATATCCCGCGAGATTTACATCTTCCGCTCCATTGGTAAATGATTTCACAGTTCCGTTAAACGAACCCTCAATGATAACTGCATGAGCATTTGTTACTGCAAAAGCAGTGGTGAGCATTAACATCTTAAGCAGGTACATTTTTTTCATGACGAATCCCTCAGGCGTTGTTGAGTGACTTCCATTTAGCGCCAACTCGCTAAGATTTTCAATCGTGCAATCTTATAAATAATAAATAGGCGCCAGGTTTATTAAGCGGTTTTTACTTGCGAAATTAAGTAGTATGGAAATAAAGGTGTAATAAATTCACTGGTTATTTCGAAACCTCCAGGCGCGTAAATCAATTTAATAAATATTGACTAAGGTTTACACTCGGTAGAGCCTTACTACAGATGAGCAGTTATACCTTTATTTCACTGGCATTTATAAGGAGCATGAAAATGATTTTTTCAAAGACGTTCTGCGCTTTAGCGACATCGCTATTTACACTTACTCTCAACTCATTCGTATGGGCTACACCCATAGTGTTTGAATTTACCGGCACGATCACCGATACCGTTATTGATAAGACATTTGGTAACGAAACAAAATTAATGTCTCGCACCGAATGGATTGGTCAACAAATATCAGGAACAATAAGCTTGGACTTGGATGACCAGTGGAAGTACTTTGGTGATGATGATCCTTACACCATATTTAAATCTTATGACACTCGTGCTACCGGGGCAGAGTGGATGCAAGTGAAGCTGCGTAATCCAGATGGTACTTACTTCGACTCGTCGCTTGCAACTGATGGACGTTCGATACCTTTTGATCCTTACCCCAACTCTGCTTACGCGCAAATTGTTCATTTGATGGATGATGCTTATTATGGTGTTCCACTTAGTAATGTAGATTTCAGCCGTTGGTATCACAACGATAACTCACCATTGATGTACAACCACTTTGAACTAGGACTTATTGGTAATGGCGATAATGCTAGCTCGTTGGTTAGCAGCAAAAATTTTGATGATATTATTGTTAAACCCGATTTTGCGAATTTACAAAATTATGGCCTTGTAAGACAAAGTCACCGTACTTTGGCAGACCCTAGTTATTACTTCTTGATTGACTCTTTCAGCAGAATCGAGACAGAGGTTCCTGAACCGCCAGCGCCACTACTTTTGTTTTCCGCATTGCTAGTTTTGATGGTGAAAAGATTTAAAATTTTCAGACAAAAATAATTTTTAACGAAGTTCCTGATTTAATCGTGAAACGATTTTTGGGTGTTTTACTAAGAGAAGCTTCAACAATTTATTGGCACCATCCCCCGATCTGGCAGTGACGAGGATGATTAATTCATCCTCGTATGCAAGCCCTTTGCTTACTTCGCAGTTCCCTGAATAGACCAAAGGAAATCTAATTGTAGAAAGCCTTTAAAACTTTGATCTTCGCGAGAAACGTAGAAATTCGTGAGATAAGGCAAGGCGTTAGTGTTCTGATTTGGATTCGATGGATCTACGGTTGCGTTTCCGTGACATGTCATGCAATTAGTTTGAATGCCTACCGTTGCCATATAAGGCGTTTTGCTGCCCGGCGCTAGAATGCCAACATTTGTGGGAGGCGCTCCAAAGGTAGCCGCATTAAAGCCCGCTTCAAGGTAAGGATTATACGCAACCACCGGGCCGCCAACGCTTTGCCCACCTGTCACGGGTTGATTGGGCGTTACCATTTGATATCCGATCGCCATTGCATAATGAGCAGCTGCGCCTTTCAATTGTGGCGGTCTTACACTCGCAATTGCTGATGAGCTTGGTAATGGAGGAGTAACTGGATCTGGCGTCCAGAAATAAGTTTGCCACGTCCACTCATCAATTTCCCGGCTGGTTACATGCATCGCCATTAAAACAATTACATCGCCTATCGCTAATTTTTCTTGTCCGCTAACGAGTACATTAAACGCAGCAATATTGGAACTCGTGACCGGGTAAGAAACAAAATCCCCCAGGCCGTAAGTATTCGATGCATTCGAACCCGCGGTGCAATCTTTATCGACAGATCTAGCCGTGGACGTTCCCGCATTTTTGGTATCGATATACACGCAACCTGGCCACGACGTTTCGGGAAAACCGTTTGCCGTAATTTCCGGCGTCACAACTTGTGGTGTACCTGGCCACGCTGGCATCACGTAAATTGAACCATTAAGCATGTTCGCTTTGGTGATGACTTTGTACGTTGGTTTAACGGTAACTGCATTATTTGGGAAAACAGGAATTGAGCGAATATTACCGCTGCCACTGTTGTAGAAAGCCTGCAGCGCTTTCAGAGAAAATAAATTATTGTGATATGCAAAATCCTGTGCTGCTGGATCGTAACCCATGGTTACAACAATATTCGTATCGCGTAATGATAAGGGAGTGGCCGAGGACGAAGCAGCAGAAGATTTAACTACCGCCGCCGCTTTTTCGAGCCCTTTTGCGGCGTGTGAGAACTGCCGTGGTTTTTCTAATAAAAGTGTTCGCTTAGCGGGTAAATCAACTTTCTTTTCTGTCGCTTTCAAACGCGGCAAGGCTGCGATTTCTGAGGGCGTTAACCATGTCAAATATACCGGAACATTTGTTAACCCATATTCATTTTGGCCACTTGGTGCTGTTAAGGATGTCCACAAGCCCCAGCCATGTAAATAGATTTCATTTGAATTTCCTGCATCAATCCACTTCATTAATTTTTCTTTATTTTCGGGGAAGGTGTAACCTTTAATTCCTGGATCAGGAAGAGGTACTGGAGCTGCCAGTACAGTAACCGATATTGAAAATGCAATTAGCGAACAGGATGATGACAACAACGTTTTTAGTTTCATAACACTACCCTTGTGAAGTAAACGAAACTTGAGCGTAGTTGTCGATTATCAAGCGCGCTATTACATGGGATTACAAATCTTTTAAATAAATGTTGACGCGACAAAAATTTATTTACGCGTATCGTTTCTACACAGCGGTGTCGCCGCGCTTCCCAGCCCACATTTATTTCACATTATTAATAGCAAGGCCTTAAAAATTACCAATACAACATTAAGCGACTTTATGAATCGTAAGGAATGTTAAAAATATTTAAACATTTTTTTTGAAAAAATATCCGCAAATTTTTTACATGTAATCTAAGGTAATTGGTATTGCACCATAAATAAATTAGCTTTCGCGCTTCACTCTAAAGGAAACATCACCATGGAAAATACACCAGCTCAATTTCCACCCACCATTAAAATCGGCATTTTAGTATTTCCCGATTTCGAGCCGCTTGATGTTTGGGGATTTATCGAAGCCTTTTCTATCTCTCGCTTTATTGGTACAAATTATTCAAACCTAGCGCCTTACCCATTTCAAATTGAATTAATTTCCACCGAAGAAAAAAACTCTGCCACACAGGATCGACCCCAACCCGTTAGAAGCTATAACGGCCCTCGAGTAATGCCAGATTGGTTTCGCGATGAAGCATTGGAGCAATCATTTCATGTGTTAATGATTCCCGGTGGTCAAGGTGTTAGAACAATCATGAGCATGGAAAACAGTAACACCCACGCCTTTAATGAATTAATGCAGTGGATAAAAATAATAGATCAATTAGTCCCGATAATGACCTCCGTGTGTACCGGTTCTGCGCTCCTGGCTCGATCAGGTATTCTTGATGGTAAACACGCAGCCACGAACCATCAGGCATTTGCATGGGTCACACAATTCGGGCCTAAAGTATATTGGGATAATGTTTCTCGCTGGGTGGATGCAGGAAAATATGTAACCTCCGCCGGTGTTTCAGCAGGCACAGATATGGCCTTCCATTTAGTGTCCCGTTTAGCAGGCCGAGCGGTCGCAGAAGCTGCCGCTAAAGCAGCTGAATATGATTGGCATAGAAGCCCGGAGGAACCTATTTATTACCCGCAGCAGGCTAGTGTTCCTTCAAGCAGATAACCTGGGGAGTTTTATTGCAGACTCAATGAAGCTGGATAAAATAACGAGTGCAATTTGTGGCTGTATTTTTTTCACAAAAAATTTTGATTAGCAGATGCTGCTGTGAAAATTATTTCAGTGTGTATCGTCTTAGTGAAAAGGAATTTTTAACCTAATAAAAAGGCCGTTCAGATGAATTTGAACGACCTTTATTTTTTTATCCAAGCAGCAAAAAACTTATTCGACTGTAACGCTCTTCGCTAAATTTCTCGGTTGATCCACATCCGTTCCTTTAATAATTGCTACGTAGTAACTCAACAATTGCAGCGGCAATGTATAAAGAATTGGTGCTAACCATGGGTGAATATGCGGAACATTTATTACGCGCATGGTTGCGTCGGATTTGAACTGAGAGTCTACGTCGGTATAATTCGTACTACATATGCAGATCAATAAATCTGTCTTATGCAACCCTCGAAATTACATGATTTGCAGCATCAACATATGACCCTGAAGCATAGACATTCAATTCTCGTCTTGATGCTTCATAGCGTAATTCATCAACAAACTCCTTAAAGGCTTGGCCTTCAGAACTACCCGATTGCTGCGATGGAACTTGTATTAATAGTTCGCACAATTCAGGCTTAAATAAAGTAGCTTCATCTCTCAGTCTATCCAATTGCCATAATTTACTTTGTGCTCTTACCAAAGCCTGCTGAATTCTACTGGAATCTGGAACAGCATCAAATTGCGCTGCATAAGTGTCTGATAAAAAGGCGAACGCGATGGGAACTCCAGAGCCTCTGATGGCAATTGAACGATCAAAAAAACCGATAAAATCAGACCTTTGACTTGCCACAACCTCATATATATTTTTTCTCCAGGATTCTGGCGCAGAAAGTTCTGGTTTTTTATGAGATGAATTTTTAGCAATTTCAGAGGAAAAGCTAAATGATGAACAATACATCGCGGCCCTTAATAAACCTTCTTCAATGTTCTCAGCTAAAGACGAATTAATCTGACCTAAATAGAAACCCTCAAGGGGGGCCTCCCACTCTACAGACAAGGGTTTATTGCTGTAAAAACTTTCAGCCGATTTAATACATATATTCAAAGCGTAAGCGATTCCTGATCCTAATTGATCACCATACATTTTTTTTAATTTTTCTACATGTATAAGTTTGGCTGCAATTAATGCCTGATCTCCTCCCTTTATCACGGCACCTAATGTGATACGCTCGCCGGACTGAGGAATAGGTTCAACCTGAAGGCTTCGCCAACTAAACTCATATCCTGGCAATTTAGGGAATTCAATTTTCATGATTTTGATTCTTTAGGTTTTTTTGGATATCAGAGGAAAAAAAATCTATTTGTTTTATACCAAGATCTTGTGTAAGTATATTTCTCATTTCAGCTACACGATTTTTTAGAAAGCTTATCTGCTTTAAAAAATATTTTTCTAAAATTTTAAACTCTTTAGCACGAACATAATTATAGACTCCATCCCATTCAATCTGTTCATAACTCTTAACAATTTCCAAAGCTTGATTGCGAATTCTATGTAACTCGATTTCAGCTTTGTCTCTAGCAAACAAAGCGAGCAGCTGAGAACCAACCGGAGTGCCTTTACTAATATGCCCGGGGAAGGCTTCATCATGGTCAAACAGCCAAAATAAATTTCCTCTTTCAAAAGCCATGTTATTTGGCAACCGATCTCCATTTGCAATCCATTCATCAAACACCGCGCTTTTTAGTAAGTCAGGCCATTTGAGCAGTTCCATTTCAAACCCAGACAACTCTGTTAGTCGAAATAGACGCGTAAAATCGTACAGCGTACCAAAAGCCAAACTCTCTACATTTCCTGTTTGACTATGAAATTGAGTATTAACCATGCTGACGAAATAACCCTGACGAACAGGAAGATGCAGCAATCTCCCTAAAACAGAACAGATAGCCTCTCTGGCAATCCCTTCTAAACTGAGCAGCTTTACATACGCAAGTTTTGCACCTTGATCTGTATGAATATCCCCAAACAGTGTTACACCTTTACCCTTACCCAAAGATATCTTCTTAAGGTTTGGATAAGCGGTAGCTATCTCTATGCGGGGATTATTTAAAGACATACAGCTCCTATATTTATTACCGTCCAGATACCCAAGAATGGAGTTGTGAGTGTAAATCTTCATCACGTGGAGTCAACGCACAACCCTGTGTTAATCCTGTGGATAATTTGTGCAAATATAATCTTCTAGCAACGGTACTTTTAGTAAAACATGCGCAAATTTTGATCAAAATTTGCGCATGTTTTAGCTTCTTGATAGTCTTTAAAAAAATCACACCACCCTCATTTCCTACTCAACAGTCACACTCTTCGCTAAATTTCTCGGTTGATCAACATCCGTTCCTTTAATAATGGCTACGTAGTAACTCAACAATTGTAATGGCAACGTGTAGAGGATTGGTGCGAGCCATGGGTGAATATGTGGAACGTTTATTACTCGCATAGTTGCATCGGATTTGAACTGGGAGTCTACGTCGGCGAATACATAGAGGATGCCGCCGCGTGCGCGAACTTCTTCGACATTGGATTTTAATTTTTCTAACAAGTCATTATTCGGCGCAACAACGATGATTGGCATGTGTGCATCGATCAATGCGAGTGGGCCATGTTTTAATTCACCGGCTGCGTAAGCTTCCGCGTGAATGTACGAAATTTCTTTTAGCTTTAACGCACCTTCCATTGCGATTGGATATTGATCGCCACGGCCTAAAAATAATGCGTGGTGTTTGTCTGCAAATTCTTCTGCGAGTGCTTCGATGCCATCTGCTAATTTCAATGACTCTTCCAATTTTGTTGGAAGGTTCTTGAGGGCAGCAACCATTTCTTTTTGGTCTTTTGCAGAAAGGCCATTGTATTTACCAATCGCTAATACCAACATCGCCAAGCCAACTAACTGCGTGGTAAATGCTTTGGTGGATGCCACACCAATTTCTGCACCGGCGCGCGTCATAAACGCAAGATCTGATTCGCGCACGAGTGATGAGCCCGCCACGTTACAAATGGAAAGACTGCTCAAATAACCCAGTTCTTTTGCTAAACGTAATGCTGCAAGTGTATCTGCTGTTTCGCCAGACTGACTGATGGTAACAATCATGCTATTAGGTTGCACAAATGATTTTCTGTAACGGAATTCGCTCGCGATTTCTACGTTACATGAAATTCCGGAGAAAGTTTCCAACCAGTAACGCGCAACCATGGCAGAGTGGTAACTCGTACCACAGGCAACGATTTGAATATGTTTTACTTTTTTGAATAATTCTGCAGCGCCGTTGCCAAAAGTTTCGTCCATTACCGAATCAGAATTTAAACGGCCTTCAAGCGTATTTAAAACTGCATTTGGCTGTTCATAAATTTCTTTCAACATGTAGTGACGATATTGGCCTTTGTCGCCAGCGTCATAGGTTGCAGAAGATTCATGAACTTCACGTTCAACTTGTTTGCCATTCTTATCAAACACCCTGACACTCGTACGCGTAATCTCAGCAACGTCACCTTCTTCCAAAAACATAAAACGACGTGTTACTGGCAACAACGCAAGTTGATCAGACGCAACAAAGTTTTCGCCGATTCCTAAACCGATAACCAATGGGCTGCCAGAACGCGCAACGACTAAACGCGTTGGATCATTACGGTCCATCAATACAGTGCCGTATGCGCCGCGCAATTGTTCAACTGCAGCTTGCACAGCGCGCAATAAAGTAGGGACCTTTTTTAATTCTTTGTGTACAAGGTGCGCGATAACTTCTGTGTCGGTATCCGATGTAAATATATAACCATCGTCTTGCAATATACGGCGTAAGCCTGCATGGTTTTCGATAATGCCGTTATGCACAACGCACATGCGTTCAGAAGATAAATGTGGATGCGCATTGCGCTCGCTGGGTTCACCATGGGTTGCCCAACGAGTGTGTGCGATGCCGATGCCACCGGGAATTGGATCAGCTTCGATAGCATCAGCCAATTCCTTCACTTTACCCAAGCGACGCACGCGTTGCAGATCACCCGACACGTTAATGACCGCCACACCTGCGGAGTCATAACCGCGATATTCCAAACGGCGTAAACCCTCTACGAGAATTTCTACAACATCACGCTGCGCAACGGCACCGACGATTCCACACATAATTTTGTTCCTTGATAAAAGAGTTGTTAATTTTTGCTGTCATTCGCGATTGGCGAGAAGCCATAGTTTTAAAACTTTTAAAGCACCCCCTCCCGGCCTCCCCCTTTGCAGGGGGAGGAGCTACAACTCCCTCCCCTTATGGAGGGGAGGGTTGGGGTGGGGTTCCCGCTTTTACGCAATCAGAAAAGCTTAAGTAGACGCGCAAATAACTTGCACGCCCTGTTGTTCAATTTTTTGTTTATCTTCCGCATTGATACCCGAATCAGTTACTAACACTTTTACTGACGACCAGGGCAATTCCAGATTATGGATTTTGCGGTCAATTTTCTCGGACTCAGCCATCACAATCACCTCGCGGGCAACATCGGCCATCACGCGGCTCAGGCTGTAGAGCTCATTAAATGTAGTTGTACCGCGCGTTAAATCCAGCCCGTCTGCGCCGATAAAAAATTGGTCGAAATTATAAGACCGCAAAATCTGTTCTGCCAGCTGGCCCTGGAAGCCTTCGGATTTCGGGTCCCAGGTTCCGCCGGTCATCAGAATCGTGGGTTCGTTTTCCAATTCGCGCAGTGCATTGGCGATGCTGAGGGAATTAGTCATTACAACCAAACCCTGTTTGTGAGATAACTCAGTCAAGAGAGCGGCTGTGGTGGAACTGCCGCTATCCAGAATAATTCGGTTATGGTCGCGAATAAGCGCTGCAGCGGCTTTAGCGATAGATTGCTTACGCACTGAAATTTTGCCTTCAGCGGGATTGGCAATTAACTCATGAGGAATAGGGATGGCGCCGCCGTAGCGGCGCAGCAGCAAACCATTAGTCTCTAGCGCTGCTAAATCCTTTCGAATCGTAACTTCGGAGGTGGTGAATTGTTCTGCTAAAGCCTCAACACTAACCTCACCACTGGAGTTTAGTAGCTCAATAATGGCGCGACGGCGCTGTTGAGTGTTGCGTTTAGTCATTAAACACGTTGCCTTAAGTTTCGATTCGAAAGATATTCTAGCTTATCGAAAGATAAAAGCAATATTTTAGATTCGTTTTAAACGATTACTTTAGTTTCAACGAGACTTGGCCGGCCAATACATTGGCTTTTAACTGACATTTGCCTGCGCCCTTCCATGTGTGCTCGGCACCAACAAGTTTTGAGCGGGCGCCTTGGGTTAGCTGGCCTTTAGCATTGATTAAATTCACATCACCAACTGTAGACGCCAAATTCGCTAGGGCTAACTGACTTTCGTTCGCCTCAATTTTAAGCTCACCGGCTTTAAGCTCGGCTGTTAAGCATGCATTTGTATCCATAAGATTAAGCTCCCCAGCGCCTTGGTAAATTTCCAATTTCTTATCCTTGGGGAGACTAATGGTTATCTGAATGTCAACGTTATCGTAGGTCATGACGCTTGAGGGATTGAGCGAGAACTCCGAGGTGGTGCCCAACTTTTTGGTCCACGCCAGCTGGTCAAACAGGGGTTTGCAGGCATCTGTGGTCGCATCTTTGCAGCTACCAATTACATCTGCTTTAAGCGTGCTTCCCACCACTCCTGAAATCACCACTTTGCCAACCGGAAGATTTAGTTTGATGATCTGCGCTTTGGCTACATCCTCTTGCAAGGTAATTGTCCGTTTGCTGTCATCAGCAAAAGCGCCTGTGGTACTGAAAGCTGTTGTCAGCAGTAGGGTTTGAATGGCTTTGTGGCGACTGACATTAAACATAATGGAGACCAATTGAAGTAGGAGATTGAACGTTTATGGAGCAAAAGTTACTTACTTGGACGTATAGTTATGCACTTTTGGATTCTCCACCAGAGAATTTAACGCTTTTCGTGCGTTTCGGGTCTATGTGGAAATCTGAACTTCAGTTCATTAGAGTGTGCTCGCACTTTTCGGAGGAATCCAATATGAAAGCTTTGTCTGTAAAAATAATGCCCGCAAAAGCAATTTGCTTCTTGACCACACTAGTATTCTCAACCCTAGCCTTCGCCGAGGACGCCAGTTGGAGCGCGCCGCATGCGCCTTACCAGATTACCGACAATATTTACGCGGTAGGTACCGAAGGGATCGGCGTGTACCTGATCACCACGCCCAAAGGCCATATTTTATTGGACGCCGCAACTGAGCAGGGCGCGGACGTAGTGGAAGCCAATATTAAAACGCTGGGTTTCAAATTGACGGATATTAAATATCTTATTGAAAACCACGCCCACTCAGATCACGTTGGTGGTATGGCCAAACTCAAGGCCGCTACCAAAGCAAAACTGATTGCAAGTAAAGCCGACCGCTACGCGCTTGAAACTGGCAAGCTTGATGGTGAAACACTTGGCTGGGACGATAAATTTCCACCCGTAATGGTAGATCGTGCTGTTAATGACGGTGAAAAAATTTCGTTGGGCGGGGTAAGTTTGCAAGCACTACTTACCCCTGGCCATACTAAGGGTTGCACTAGTTGGTTAACTGAATCTGCAGATAAAGGTGTTAAAAGGCGTGTGATTTTTGCGTGCAGCCTTACGGTGGCAGACAATCGGCTCATCAACAATAAGGTGTACCCGACTATCGTTGACGACTTCCGCAATACTTTCGCCCGTCTTAAAAATGTAGAAGCCGATATCCTGCTCGTCGGACACCCTGGTTTTGCGAACTTGGAAGAAAAGCGAATCGCGAAAGAAAAGGGCAAAGCAGATGCGTTTGTTGATCCGCAATTACTGCAGACATTTGTCATTAAGGCTGAAGCCAAATTTGAAGAAGAATTGAAAAAGCAGCAGGCGCAACAAAATAAGTAAATTCGTCATTTTCGGAGAGACTGGAATCAAGTAAACCGAAGCTTAAATCTTTGGTTTACTTGATGGAGTGAGATCTAAACCCTAAAGCTTTCTGCCTAAACGCCTCTCAACCATTCGCCGCTCCCACTTCGGCGGAGTTATCCAGGAAAATGCGTCGTGGGACCAAAGCCCGTGCATGAGTAATCCCAAACCCCAACCTAAAAATGGCCAGTGAATTCCTTCCAGATGCCAACCGCCGTTTAATAAAAACACGCTGCTGAATACCACATACATTAATAGGTGTGAGTAAAACTCTACGACACCTTTAACGTATTGCATGGCCAGTACTTCGTCGGCCTTAAGATGTTGAACATTCATACCATTGTCTCCCGAGTCAAAAGTGTTTAAGTCAACCTCAAACACAGCTGCGAGCGACTTAATAGTTTCCAGCCCCGGCTTATGACCGCGCTCAATTCGTTGAATCGTACGAACGCTCAAGTCCGTCAATTCCGCCAAATGCTCCTGCGACCATCCGCGCTGTAACCTAAGTTTTTTTACAATCATGTCGTCACCTTTATGTTTGAGGTGGGAGAATTTTGCGCAGGAGAGAAAGATTAGAACACGTCAGGAACCTGACAAAAACACGAAAGTCATCAGAAATTCTTTAGTCGCATCAACGATTTCGTTGTTTTTTACGCCAATTTTTCCAATTTTCAGGCAAATTCCAAACCTTTGGTTATAATGTTAAATATCATATTGAATGATTAATAGGTCTAATCTAATAAATCTATTTCATTGATTTCTAAGGATTAATTCCGCGGCGCGATCTCATTTTTGCAGCGAATTGCAAAATTTTCTGACGATTCGCCCTTGGAGTTTGGATCAAAACATAATAATCAAAGGTCATGTATGTCAAACCGAGAAAACCTTTCGTCCGTATTTATGGGCATTCAGAAGAGTTTGGCCAAAGTTGCATCCACCATTGCACCGCCCAGGGAAATCGAAGACATAGTTCAGGAAACCTATGTCCGGATATGTGAGATATCCAACGAAGAGCCTATAGATAACCCTCGCTCCTTTATGTACCGGATAGTAAAAAACTTAGCGCTAGATCATATCAAACGTGCGGAAAACCGATTGTCTTCCAGCCTTGACGATAGTTGGAATGGGGACATTCAGGATTTGATTACGCACACTGGAGAGGACCCCACTTTCAATACGGTTGCCGCAAAAGAAGAGTTCGAGTTGTTTTGCAGAGCTGTTCGCCAGTTACCGATTCAATGCAGACGCGTGTTTGTGATGAAAAAGGTTTATGGCTACAGCCAAAAGGAGATTGCTGGCGCTCTAAAAATCAGTGAGAGCACTGTTGAAAAACACATCTCCTTTGGGATAAAACGGTGTTACCTCTTTATGAATTTCCAATTGGAATCGGAGCCAGAAATCAGCAGAGACGCCTCCGATTTTAAACATCATCATCCGAGTACAGATTATTTATTTCCGCAAGCAACACCTGTTGTTATTTAAGTGCGGTGACGCTGTTTTGGAATTTAACCCTAACACAACAAAATTTTTAGCCACTAGCAATAATTTCTACAACGATAAACTGACGATCAAAATAAATTGGTAATGACGCGCCCCTAATGGCGGAAAAATCAATCTCTATCGTCTTATGACAGTACAGGCAAAAACCTGTCACCCGGCATGATCGATCGAGTCTTGTTCAGCAATGTAGTTGAAAGTTTTCTGGCAATTAATTCACCAGTAATTTGGCTAATGCTGAAGACTTGGCAAAAAAATATGACGTCGACATACCAGGAGAACGGCTGATCTTGCTCTGATTACCATGGCTGAATATGCGGTAGTTATTTTTTAATGCGTAACACCGGTTAGAAATGGTAGTCGACACCAACGGTCAGTTCATGATTACCCAAAATACTAATAATCAGGAGTTCGAAGAGATGCCCAAAAAGTCGAAGTTATCAACCGCTATAGTGGCGATAATATCCTCGGTGTTCACGTCTCACTATGCAGCTGCACAGGACAGTGCCTCCGCGCCTACTGCGGAAGAAGTTATAGTGACCGGGATTCGCCAATCCTTGCAACGCAACATGGATATCAAACGCGACGCTTCCGGAGTTGTGGATGCGATTACCGCAGAAGATATAGGTAAATTCCCGGATTCAAATATTGGCGCATCCTTACAGCGTGTTCCTGGTGTTTCAATTCAACGTAGTGGTCAGCGTGGTGAAGCCACCGGTATTACGGTGCGCGGTTTCGCTGGCGACTTTAACGAAACATTATTTGATGGTCGTAGAATTTCTACCGCATCCGGTGGACGCTCAGTTGACTTCAGTACTGTGGGTGCGGATTTCGTTGGCGGTGTTGCCATCATGAAAACGCCTGATGTCACCTTGGGAAGTAATTCAATTGGTGCGACAGTTAATATTTCTTATCCACGACCTTTCGATAAGCCCGGTCAAAAAGTTGCGCTCTCTGTTTCAGGATCCATGCAAGACGAGTCCGGTGAAATAAAACCAACATTAGGTGCGTTGTACAGCAATACCTTTGCTGATGACACCATGGGCATTCTGGCTAACATTATTAAGACCGAACAGGAAACTGAAACCAATCATGTATTTGTCGCTGGCTGGCAAGGTGGCAAGGTTCGCCCCTGTCAATTAACTCCCGATTGCACACCTGAACAAATTGGCGTACCGGTAAATGAAACTCCTGGTGCACTTGTGAGTTGGAACCCGATTCAATTCGGTGCGGATCAAAATATTACGAATGATGAACGTCTTGACGGACGTATTGCCTTTCAGTGGAAACCGAATGATCAATTGTTATTAACCATCGACGACAATTATTCCCGCCAGGAAGTTGAAACCTTTAACTATGGGTTTGGTGTCTGGTTTGATTTCAATTCACTTCGCAATGTAGAGCAAGATTCTAATGGCACCTTTGTTGATTTCGTGAACCTCGGTGGCGTGATGGATTTGAACGCAGGCCTTAACCGTTCGCTCTTGGAAACCAATCAAATAGGCGTAAATGTTAAATACGATGCGAGTGATAACCTTTCCTACACGCTGGATTTAGCGCACGCAAAAAGTGAACTGAATCCTGACGGGAAAAACGGTGGCGATGGAATGGACCTCGGTTACGGTGGCGCCTTGGGTTGCGATATGGGTCTGCGAGTGACGGGTGATAGTGATGGCCATTTACCCATGATGTCTACCTTCGGACCGTCGTGTGATGAAAGCAGGGTGGTGCGAGACCCAAGTGTGATTGGTTCGCACGTTATTGTACGCACGCGCCAGGAAAACACTGACACCATTGATCAAGCGAAATTCACGGTGAATTGGACGCAAGATAATCTCAAATTGAACGCCGGTGCATCGATTGTTGACGATAATTTCACGTTGCAAAACAGTAATACGTTTACCAACAATTTCTGGCAAACCTGGTCTGGCTATGGCTCGCCCTCTGGCCGCACTACCGGTTTGGTAATTCCGGAATCAGTGCCAAGAGATTTTATTAGTACGTCGGGTTTTATTCCGGGCTTCTCCGGGAGTGATGCACTGCTTCCTGAACTCTTAGCTTACAACCCGTTTGATGTTTACAACTATCTTGAAGGATTAGGTAATCCACAAGCGCAAAATATTCCAGGCTACAACTACGGTTGCTGCGGTACTAATTACACGGGCGAACTGGCGTTGGGGTTGGATCCTGGCAGTATTCAAGATATCACTGAAACTACTACATCGATATTTTTGAAAATTGCATTTGATACTGATTTGGGAAGCCTGCCGTTCCATGTCAACGCGGGTGTTAGACGAGAACAAACGGATGTGGAATCAAAAGGCCAAGGCCGTGTGCCTACTCAATTAGCCTTGAATCCGGCAGATCCCACACTGCTGACCACAACGTTTTCAGATCCACAATCCATTTCAACATCGCACGATTATTCATTCCTGTTACCCAGTCTGGATTTAAAACTGGAGTTGACGAATGAATTGAATTTGCGTTTTGATGCATCGCGTACGCTTACTCGCCCCTCAATTAATTTCCTCACTCCGGTGTTAAGTGTAGGTGCGTTACCGCGTATCGGTGCTTTATCAGCAAGTGGCGGTAATCCAAAATTGGAGCCGTTCCTATCCGATAACATGGACCTCGCAATGGAGTGGTATTACCAGGACAACTCCTATGTTGCCGGTAACTATTTTGTGAAAGATGTCACCAACTTCATTGTGCAAGGTACGCAACGCCAAACCATTAATGATGTGATTGACCCGAGCACTGGCCAAAAAGCAAATTACGCCGTGAGCCAACGCGTGAATGGGCCTAGAGCGCGTGTCGATGGATTTGAACTCGCATGGCAACACGTATTTGGCGAATCAGGTTTTGGTTTCAATGCCAACGCCACCGTGGTGAATACGGACAAACCTTATGACCGCAACGATTTAGTTCAAGGTGGTTTCGCCGTCACCGGCCTTGCCGACTCCATGAACTTTGTGGGTTTCTATGACAAAAATGGATTTGAACTGCGCGTTGCTGTTAACTGGCGCGATGAATATTTATCGCAGTTTGGGCAAGGCCAAAACATTTCTGACTACGGCGCCGAACCTACATTTGTTAATGAAAGCACGCAAATTGATCTCAGTGGTAGTTATGCATTTACCGAGCAACTGAATGTATTTTTGGAAGCAACCAATATCACCAACGAGACAATGAGCACACATGGCCGCTATGACAATCAGTTGTTGGATGCATGGGCGTATGGCAGCCGTTACAAACTCGGTGTTCGTTACAGATTTTAATTTTCCTTAGCCTCCTTGGAATCAGCTCCTGCAGCTGATTCCTTTTTTGTTTTCAAACATGATAAGAATTGCGCTATGAAGCCTATAAAAAAAATCGTCATAGTTGGTGGGGGCACGGCCGGTTGGTTAACCGCTTGTATTATCGCAGCACGACACAAAGGTCGCGAAGCCTCAGGTTTTAGCGTAACCCTGATTGAATCAGCCAATACGCCAATCATTGGCGTTGGTGAAGGAACCTGGCCAACCATGCGCAGTACTTTGTCGCGCATTGGCGTTTCTGAAACAGAATTTTTTCGCCAATGTGATGCATCTTTTAAGCAAGGCGCGCTCTTTTCACGTTGGACAACTGGCGAAGCCAGCGATGCTTATTTTCATCCATTAATGTTGCCCCAAGGGTTTTCGCAAATTAATTTGGTGCCTCATTGGCTGCAACAAAACTTGCATAAAAACAGTGAGCAAAATTTTTGCGATACGGTTTGCCCGCAAGGCGTTATTTGCCAAAAAGGCCTTGCGCCCAAAACGATTAGCCACGCCGAATTCGAAGGCGTCGCCAACTATGCTTATCATCTGGACGCAGGAAAATTTGCGCCATTTTTGCAGAAACATGCGTGTACACAATTAAACGTAAAACATGTGATTGCTGATGTCACCCAAGTCAAATTAACGGACACAGGTGATATTGATAAGCTTATGTTAAATGAAGAGCAAGAAATTTCCGGTGATTTGTTTATCGATTGCACCGGTTTCCGTGCGTTGTTAATTGGCGATGCGATGCAAGTTCCTTTTAAAGACTGTAAAGATATTTTATTTTGCGATACTGCTCTCGCAGTACAAGTACCTTATGAACATGAGTTTTCCCCGATTGCGACTCACACGATTTCAACCGCGCAGAGCGCCGGTTGGATTTGGGATATAGGTTTACCCACGCGGCGCGGCGTAGGGCATGTTTATTCGAGTCAACATATCAGCGATGAACACGCAGAGCGGGAATTGGCGGCTTATCTCGGAAAAAATGCAATCTCTCCGCGGAAAATAAAAATTCATTCAGGGCATCGCGAAACTTTCTGGAAAAATAATTGTGTCGCGGTAGGATTATCAGCCGGATTTTTAGAACCGCTCGAGGCATCCGCAATTGTATTAATTGAACTGTCGGCAAAATTAATTGCAGAGCAATTACCGGTTGATCGTGAGGTGATGGATATTATTGCGAAGCGATTCAATGCGACGACATTGTATCGATGGGGCCGCATTATCGATTTTTTAAAATTGCATTATGTACTGACTCAACGGCGCGACTCCGATTTCTGGCGTGATAATCTGGAGCCATCTTCAATTCCCGAGCGATTAAAAGATTTATTGTTATTGTGGAGTTATCAATCGCCCTGGTTTCATGATGAATTCAACCAAGTTGAAGAGATTTTTCCGGCGGCCAGTTATCAATATGTGCTCTACGGCATGAAATTCAAAACTCAAGTTGAAACGGATACGCTACAAAATACTGCCAAATATGCCGAACGTTTGTTGCGCGAAAATAAAAACCTGACAGAAAAACTCGGCTTATCCCTGCCTTACCATCGCGACCTTATTATGAAAATACATGAGCGCGGTTTACAAACTGTTTAATTGATCCTGTGGAGAAAAATTGTGGCCCGTTTTGAATTACTATCTGCCGATAAACATCAAGATCTGCGTTTGATCAATAAAACTGCGCCGCCGCACTTTACACCGGTAATCAGTAATGAATTTTTTGAAGCGGCCAATTCATTACCGATCATGTTGACCAAAAATTCTGAGACAGGAGAGTTTTTTACCGGTGTAGTCTTGAGTATGAAAGCGGGTGAGCCACCGATAAAAAATCTCGCCCAACGCGGCGGCTTCGTGCCTTTGTCATTGCAGTGCAATGGTTTTTATATTTCTGATCAACAAATTGCGATAGACCGGGACAATCCTCGTTTCAACACCACTGAAGGTGACGCTTTATTTACCGCGAGCCGACAACCGGCTGAATGCCTGCGCAAAGTGCAACATGCGCTAGGTAAATTACATGTCGGGCAGGAACAAACCAAAACTTTTATCAAGACCATGATGGACAATCAGCTAATTGAGCCGGTTGATTTGAATTTTAGTTTCGATAATGGCGAGCGCCTTTCCCTAAAAGGTTTGTACAGCATCAGCCTGGATTCACTTCATCAATTAGATGATGCAAAGGTAATTGAATTTTTTCGCGCAGGCTATATGCAACAAGCCTATCTGGTTGCGGGTTCACTCAAACAATTTAATTCGCTCGCGCATATGCGCAATCAAGCTTTGTTGAATCAAACTGAATTGGCCTGATGATAACCTTAGCTTTAAGACTTTAATCTTACCTTAGCCCAAACTCAGCTGGTTTTTGAATGCTTCCCGGTAGCGTCGGGATAAGGTAAGTGTTTTACCCGAGTGTAGCTTGATTTGATAGTCTCCGGCATCTAGCGCTTCCACCTCCTGAATTTGGCCCATGTCTACAATAGTGGAGCGGTGAACCCGAATAAAATTATCGGGCAATAGCTTCTCCAGTTTTTCCATGGTGATGCGCATAGGGTACACAGAATCTTTAACGTGCAGATTGGCGTAATTTCCTGAAGCTTCAATCCATTCAATGGCACTGACTTGGACAAGGAATTCACGGTCCAGTTTTTTCACCAGCAATCGCTCCGGTTTTGTATCGTTTGTTTGTTCGGGTTCGGAATCGCCCTTGTCTAAATATTTAGCTTCACCTTGCAAGCGCCGCACAATCAAACGATAGCCGAAAATAATCATAGCCATGGTGAGATAGGTTTGTGCATCTTTGCGATATTCATACAAAAACTCTGTAGGAATATCGCCAAAATAATACTGAGCATCCATCAGTTCATAACACAGCTGGCGAATAGCGACCATTCCGGCCACATGAATTATCGAAAACGGCAGGGTCAGTGCTGCATGCCACAACAATTGCGCTCTTAACGATTGAGAGCTGAGCCAACGATCCTGTATCCAAACCCCAGCAGGAATTAACAGCAATATCATGACGACGCTGGATATTTCCCAGCAGAAAGGTTGCCACGCAGCAACCTCTTGTCCCGCGCGCTCAAACTCCATAATACGAGTGGTAGCCAGCACGATAACGTTAATAACAAACCACACAGACAGGAGGAGTGCACCCCAGAGCTTTTGGTGTTTTACAAATCCCTGGATGTTTTCGTTTTGAATGTTAAAGCTCATAGCTTGCCCTGCATTAATTTCGTCACAAGTGGCTGCCGCTTATCACAAATTCAGTAGTAACAATCACTTAGCCTAACCGTTCTGTTGTGTCTTTTCCTAGCATAGCCTTTTCATTGTCAAAATAGGAACCTTGTAATGGCTCGCCTTGTTGAACTGGATTGGCTACGTGTAATCGTATTCGGCTTACTTATTTTCTATCACACCGGCATGCTGTATACCGAGGGATGGGGTTGGCACTATAAAAGCACTTATTCCAGTGAATTCCTCGCCAATGTAATGTTGTGGTCAAACCAGTGGCGTATGGCGCTGTTATTCTTCATTAGCGGAGCAGCCGTGTCTTTTTTGGTGGTCAAATTGCAGGGGTGGCAATTTCTGCGTGAGAGAGTGCCTCTACTATTGTTACCTTTAATTTTTGGCATGTTGGTTATTGTCGTGCCGCAGGTGTATGTTGAGGCTAATTCAACCGGTGTGATTATTTGCCCGAATTTCTGGCATTTCTGGTACATCTACCTCGACCAGCACTCGGCTGAATTTGCTGAGCATAAAAATATTGGCAGCATGCATCTTGAATGGAACCACCTTTGGTTCTTACCTTATCTGCTGGCCTACAGTTTAATCATGTGGGCGGTCCATCCTTGGCTGTCACATAAAAATTTCTTGCCCTTACGTCTTCGCTTCACTAGATATACGTCTATGGCAGGGATAGTTTTTTTCCCCATATTGATGTTGAGTGCGATTGGCTTCTTCTTGTATGCGGACCACCCTGTTACCCACAATTTTGTGGATGATTGGTTTAATCACGCGCGCTCCTTCTTTTGCTTTTTATGTGGATTTTTTCTGGTTAGAAATTCAAGCATTTGGAAGAAACTTTCTGATTTTCGCTGGCAATTTTTGCTGGCTGCAATATGTACATATGTTTACTGTCTCTTTTCTTTTCACGGTGGTTCACTTGGTGACCATTTTGTTGCCAAGGGCCTAAACAATTTGATCTGGTCGGCCAACCTTTGGCTATGGCTGCTATGTTTTATCGCATGGGCGCAGCACTTGTTTACCCGGACTCCACCTTTGTTGCGTTATTTAAACGGCGCCGTTTTTTGTTTTTATGTTTTACATCAAACCTTGATCATCAGCTTTGCGTATTTCCTGGTCCCATTAAAGCTTGGCGCAATGATTGAACCTACACTAATAATTTTGCTGGTGGGAATCTGCTGCTGGGTGTTGTATGAACTTATTCGGAGAATTCCGGTAATGCGGGTTTTATTTGGTGTAAAAGTGAAAAGCTAATGTTGATCTGATTCGAATTTCGCCTGGCAATATTTAATTATGTTTGGTAAATAGAAATCCTCATCCCAGCGTAAGATGAGGATTTTTTATTAATCGTTTTTTCTGCTCGACTTACTTCTTCTTCGGTCTTTCCCAACCTTGTAGATTGGTTTGTTTCGCGCGGCCAATCGCGAGATCTGCATCGCCCACATTTTTAGTGATGACAGAACCTGCGCCTACTGTTGCGCCAGCGCCGATTTTTACCGGCGCCACTAAAGCGGAATTCGAACCGATAAATGCGTTGTCGCCGATTTCGGTTTTGGATTTATTTACGCCGTCGTAATTACAAGTAATTGTTCCTGCGCCTACGTTTACGCCGCTACCCACAACTGCGTCGCCTATGTAACTTAGGTGATTAACTTTGCTGCCTTTGGCGATAACGGCTTTTTTCGTTTCCACGAAGTTGCCAATTTTTACGCCTTCTGCGAGATCTGTACCGGGGCGCAAACGTGCATATGGGCCGATGTCGCAATCGTCGGCGAGCACGGAATCTTCGATATGGCTAAATGCTTTTATATGGCTACCTTTGCCGATGGTGCTGTTGATGATGATGCAATTTGGCTCGATGACGACACCATCTGCAAGCGTGACGTCACCTTCGAATACGCAATTAACGTCGATAACAACATCGCGCCCGACTTGCAAGTTTCCGCGGACATCCAAACGCGCTGGATCTAGCAAAGTCACACCAGCAGCCATTAATTCATTCGCTTTTTGCTTTTGGTAAAAACGTTCAAGTGCAGCTTGTTGTTGACGATTGTTGATGCCTTCAACTTCTTCAACTGCATCGGGCTGTTCAACGTGGATATTGATATCGTCCAGTTTCGCCATGGCAATGATATCAGTGAGGTAATACTCGCATTGCGCATTGTCGTTATTTAACAGCGGCAACCACTTCTGAATGTGCTTGGCTTTTACGGCCATAATGCCGGTATTGATTTCGGTAATCCTGAGCTGCTCATCGCTTGCGTCCTTGTGCTCCACGATTTCGGTCACCGCGCCGGATGCATCGCGCACAATGCGGCCATAACCAGTAGGATCTTGCATATTCACGGTAAGCAGACCCATCTGTGTATCGCTTACGCCTTCGATTAATTTTTGCAGGGTTTCGGGGCGGGTGAGGGGAACATCGCCGTAAAGGATTAAGACTGTTGCACCATTGCGTAAATGCGGCAGTGCTTGCTGTACTGCGTGACCGGTACCGAGCTGCGATGCTTGCAGCACGAATTTAACGTCCGGTGCGGCCATACGTTCTTCAACTTTCTCGGCGCCGTGGCCGACGATAATCATGATCTGCTCACCGCCAACTTTGCGCGCGGTATCCACTACATGTTGCATCAAAGCCTTGCCACCTACAGGGTGCAAAACTTTCGGCAAATCGGAACGCATACGAGTGCCTTTACCGGCGGCGAGTACGAGAATATCGAGCATGGTGGATTCCTTAAAATTTGCTTAGGTTAATTAGTCGCTACAAGTTTGCGGCTGACCTTATTTTTTTACCATCAAAATAATAAAAATCTTCTTTGGCAGCCTCTTTGATGGTTATTGAATAGTCTGAGATTTTTTTATTTTTCTCAAGAGCGTTAATCTGTATTGTCACATCTTCTTTGTGTCGTGTTTCTGGCGCCTCGAATCTTCTGTCGCTAGCAGATAATAAAAAGAACTCGTAGTGATTTGGCATCATTTTAAATTGAACGCTGTTTTCACTGGCCAGAGACGTTACTTGCGTTTGATCGCCTAAATTTAGGTAGCTAAGAGAAACTATTTTTGGGGATCTGCCAAAATGATATTGAATAGCTTCTTGTAAAGAACTATGCGTAAAAAGATATGCACCTTTAAATCCAAAAGGTATGTTTGCAAAATATATATGTTCTTTTTGATAGATTTTATGCTCTTCAATTTGCTTAAGGAAATCCAAATTCAACTCCGATTGCCTATTCCATATACTGGACAATCGAATATCCTCTGTAGAATATAGAACCAATAAAAGTAGCACTATTGTGAGGCTCATCCTCCCCGCATTTTTTCCCACAAAGGCTGCAATTAAAATCGCGACGCCAAAGCTTGGAATGTACAGATACCAGCGGTGCGGGTTGCCTCCAGAAATAGGTAACAGCGTTACGAATATCCAAATTATTGAAACCCACAACCAAAATAATTTATTCGGTTCAGCCGACCTTCGATAACCTATTATTAGGCCGCCTATTAAAATGAGCCCGCCAATAGCAATAGCTGAGAAGAAAATGACTGGATTCTCAATCATTAGATCTTGAGCAGCGTAAAGGTCAAAGGGATAACTGAGAGCGAAAATCCAGCTTAAGTAATTATTTATTAGGTGAGATGGCGAATAGTTAGTGTATACGTCAACCGTATTTAATTTATTCCACATATATAGTCGAATAATTAAATAAATTAAAGTAATTACAAAAAATGGAGAAAGTTTTACTAAAAGCGTAGCGAATGATTTTTTACTTTTGATTGACTGGTTATAGAAAGCTATTCCTGTCACCATGAGGACCAGTGTTACTGACATTTCCTTAGACAAGAGCGCTGCAATAAAAAAAATACCTGCTGCAACATATTCTTTGATGCTTATTGAATCTTTCCAATTTGCAACCAAGCACAGTGTTCCAAAATAAAAAAATGCAGCCACCAAATCAGTTCGTCCTAGAATGAAATGAATGCTAGTGATGTGGATTGGGTGGAGAGCAAAAACTGCAGTGCCTAATATTGTTGATGGCCATGAGAACCCTAGGCTGATAAAAATTCTATAGATAAAAAATGTAACAGATAAATGTAAAAATAAATTAGTTAATTTATAGGCTGAGGCATCAGCACTCATGAGATGATTGAGCCATAGAGAAATTCTTACAAGGGGCCTGTATTCACGCCCATAGGGTTCAATAAACACCGTCAAAACATCATTAATACTTTTGAATTGAGTGTTGTTAAGAAGATGTACGTAATCGTCAGACGAAAAGGATGGCGTAATACCTGCAAATAACACAGCTGTTGTTAGTAAGGCCAACAAAATAAATGCGAGATCTATTCCTAGCCAACTTTTATTAAAATAAATACTTTTCAAGTTAATGGCTCGATTTAACGTATACATAATAAGTGGAAGCCTGTGCCTGTGCCTTTACCGGCCGCGAGTACAAGAATATCGAGCATGGTGGATTCCTTTACGAAATAGTGGGCGAGTATTCTAACGTGTTGTGCTAGGCCGTTGGAGGGGTAATAAATTAATAACACGGATTTAGCTTTGCGATCGCAGCACCTTAACGGTGTTTATCGATGCATCGAAAATCGTTAATCACTTTTGAATGACTGCGATGGATTGGTTTTAGTTGCCATAGGCAATTTGATAATAATCTTAGAAGAACAAAATCAAAAAGGGACAATATTCACTGTTGGCTGGTGCATTTATCACTGCTAAGCCGCGGCGCATCAGATAACGTTTAATTGCCTCTTGGAGGTAGCACAAACCATTTTTATTACCACATTGAAGGAACAATCATTATGAAAGCAGCAAATAGTATCCGTACGTCTATAAACTCCAAATTCCGTCTCGCTCGTAAATTCACGCTACCAGCTTTGCTTGTTTTATCGACCCTAAGCGCAAATGCTCTGGCGATGGGCCGTAACAATGCCCCGTGTACCTTAGGGGATGATTGTGCAGCAACCATTTACTACAACATTTGCAATGGAAATAGATGGTGTTTTTGGTATTAGTATTGTAATTCGAAAATGACGGACATAAAAAAGGCGACTCGAAAGTCGCCTTTTTATGTGTCGATCTTTTACTTACCAGCTTTTTTACGGATCGCTTGCAGGGTACGCAATTGGGCTGATGCTTCTGCCAATTGAATTGCTGCGCGTTGGAAATCGATCTCGGAAGACTGGTTAGCAAGCTGTTGTTGCGCGTGTTGTTGCGCTTCAATCGCTTTGGCTTCATCCATATCACCCGCGCGCAATGCAGTGTCTGCCATCACGGTGATTTGATAAGGCTGAACTTCGAGGAATCCACCAGATACGTAGAAAACTTCCTCTTCACCATTTTGCTTGATAACACGTACCGGCCCTGGCTTAACGCCAGTCAGTAATGGCGCGTGACCATAGGCAATGCCCAAGTCACCCAAACTACCGGTAACAATGACCATCTCTACCAAGCCCGCGAAAATTTCACGCTCAGCGCTGACGATATTGCATTGAACAGTCATGGCCATATCCGTTTCTCTTGGTTTCTTTGATCGTCATCCTCGCGAAGGCGAGAATCCAGCTTTTAAACATGGATACCCGCCTAAGCGGGTATGACGAAAAAGTTATTTAAGCTTGGTAGCTTTCTCGATTGCTTCGTCGATAGTACCTACCATGTAGAAAGCTTGTTCTGGCAAGTGATCGTAATCGCCCGCTAACAAACCTTTGAAACCACGGATGGTTTCTTTCAATGGAACGTACTTGCCAGGAGAACCGGTAAATACTTCCGCTACGTGGAAAGGTTGTGACAAGAAACGTTCGATTTTACGCGCACGGGATACGGTTTGTTTGTCTTCTTCTGACAATTCGTCCATACCCAGAATTGCGATAATATCTTTCAATTCTTTGTAACGTTGCAATACGGTTTGAACACCGCGAGCGGTTGAATAGTGCTCGTTGCCGATGATCATTGGGTCCAACTGACGTGAAGTTGAATCCAGTGGATCGATTGCCGGGTAAATACCTTTAGCAGCGATGTCACGGCTCAATACTACGGTTGAATCCAAGTGCGCAAACGTGGTTGCTGGAGACGGGTCAGTCAAGTCATCCGCAGGTACGTATACGGCTTGTACAGAGGTGATCGAACCAATTTTGGTAGAGGTAATACGCTCTTGCAGAACGCCCATCTCTTCCGCCAATGTTGGCTGGTAACCTACTGCTGATGGCATACGGCCCAACAATGCAGATACTTCGGTTCCCGCCAAGGTGTAACGGTAGATGTTATCTACGAAGAACAATACGTCTTTACCTTCGTCACGGAATTTTTCCGCCATGGTCAAACCAGTCAAGGCTACGCGCAAACGGTTGCCTGGCGGCTCGTTCATTTGGCCGTAAACCATGGCTACTTTGTCAACAACGTTGGATTCTTTCATCTCGTGATAGAAGTCGTTACCTTCACGAGTACGCTCACCTACACCGGCGAACACGGACAAACCGGCG
>Ga0247738_10000061_pt1 | contig 71936 bp, 72 predicted proteins | sample UWRJL013104B2_FD_180936 | JGI IMG/M metagenome (GOLD analysis project Ga0247738, IMG submission 180936) | Plant litter microbial communities from Arlington Agricultural Research Station in Wisconsin, United States - UWRJ-L013-104B-2 | ecosystem: Environmental > Terrestrial > Plant litter >...
CGGGGGGGGGGGGGGGGGGGGGGGGGGGGGGGGGGGGGGGCGACTTGGTCTGCACGAGGCGGGAACAGAGGGAGATCTGCACCGGTCGCGGCGTTCGCAGGATGCTGCCGCCCTCTCGTACGCCAACATCAGGGGATGCGACCCAAGACCCGCCTACGCCGACGTCTGGGCGATGCGTTCTCCGTGGCGAGCGCAGAGGCCGCCGGCATCAGCCGTGACCGGCTTCGCACCCCCGCGCTGCACCGCCCGTTCCGCGGCGTGCGTTCGATCGATCAGCCGAAGACGTTCCGCGAATTCATGGACTGCTACGTCCCCCGCCTGAAGACAGCCCAACGGTTCGGTGGCATCACGGCGGCGCGGGACTGGGGACTCCCTCTCCCCTCGGAGTGGACTCCCGAAGAGCCGCTGGAGGTGGTCGTTTCGTCATCCGCAGCTGCGCCGAAGATTCGGGGAATACGTGGACGCCGTCTCCGTGAGGACCGCGCCTCGACGTTCACCCTGAAGGGCCACCCCGTTGTCGATCCGGTCGCAGCGCTGTTCATGTGCGCCGCGGAACTCACCGTCGCACAGGCGGTCGTCATGCTCGACGCATTGCTGACGACAGCATCCAACTACCCCGCCCTCGGGCCAGGAAGACCATTGAGCACGCGAGATGAGATCATCCGCCGACTCAGTGAATGGGGAAAGTTCCCCGGATGCCGAACGATCCGCACCGCCCTGTCGCGCGCCCGCGAGCGAGTGGAATCACCGAAGGAGACCGAAACTCGTCTGCTGCTCGTCGACAGTGGTCTGCCCGAGCCCGTCGTGCAGTACGAGGTGTGGGCCGATGGGCGAATGCTCGGACGCACCGACCTCGCCTATCCCGAGCTGAAGGTCGCGTTCGAGTATGAGGGCGACGGCCATCGCACGGACAAGGAGCAGTGGCGCGGGGACATCCAGCGACAGCGGCACCTCGAAGGAAAGGGGTGGATCGTCATGCGCCTGACCCAGGCCGACCTCGACGAGCCGGAGCTCCTGGTCGACGGCATCCGACGCGCCATTTCCACACGCCGCACGTGACTTTCTCGTCCCGTCTGCCGCAGGGAAGAACAGTTTCGGGGGTTTCCGGCCATGCAAACCCCCGAAACTGTTCTTTGACCGACGCGACGCGACGGGGCGGGGCGGGCGCCCTCAGCCCCAGGGGCGCGGATCCGTACCGCGGGTCAGCATCACCTGACGGTTGACGTCCTTGTAGAGCAGGTAGCGGAATGGTCCGGGGCCGCCCGCGTAACAGGCCTGCGGACAGAAGGCGCGCAGCCACATGAAGTCACCGGCCTCGACCTCGACCCAGTCATCGTTGAGCCGATACACGGCCTTGCCTTCGAGCACGAAGAGGCCGTGCTCCATGACGTGCGTCTCGGCGAACGGGATCGACCCGCCCGGCTGGAAGGTCACGATGTTCACGTGCATGTCGTGCGAGAGGTCATCCGGGTCGGCGAAGCGCGTGGTCGCCCACGCGCCGTCGGTCTCGGGCATCTCGCGGGGCTCGACGTCTTGATCACGGGTGACGAACGACTTCGGCAGCGCGATGCCTTCCGCGCGTTCGTACGCCTTGCGGATCCAATGGAACGACGTCGTGCCCGCGCCGTCATTCGACAGCGACCACGTTTCACCCGGCGCCAGGAAGGCATAGCCACCCTCGGCGAGAACATGTGCTTCTCCGGCGATGGTCAGCGTCAGCTCGCCGGCAGTGACGAAGACGACGCCCTCGACGCCCGCCTCCGGCTCCGGCTTCTCCGCTCCGCCGCCAGGCTGCATCTCGACGATGAGCTGCGAGAACGTCGTCGCGAAGCCGGCGATGGGGCGGGCGATGATCCAGGAGCGCGTCTTCGTGAACCCCGGGAGGTTGCTCGTGACGATGTCGCGGAACACCCCCTTGGGGATGACGGTGTACGCCTCTTTCACGATGGCGCGATCCGTGAGCAGCGTGCTCTGATCCGGCAGCCCGCCGGCCGGCGTGTAATAGCCCATGATTCTCCTCTGGATGTGGTGTGTCTGCGTCAGGCGCTGGCGAGCCTCGGGTGGGCGAGCGCGGTGAGGGCGTCGACGCTGATGCCGATGCCTGCGGCCACCTCGGCCGCGTCGATCGCCCCGCACTGCACTCCGCGAAGCACGAACCACGCGAGCGCTCGTGCCGTCGCGGGCTCATCCATGACTGCGCCCTCCTCCTGCGCGAGGTAAGCACGCAGTCGCGATGCCGCCGCCGGGTATTCCTCCCGGTAGAAGGCGTACGTGGCCAGGTACCGTGTCGCCAGCTGGTGCGGATGAAGATCCCAGCCCTGGTAGAAGCCGCGCTCGAGCGAACGCCGCACGAGCCGCGCGTGCAGCGACCACGCCTCCGCCGCGTGCTCGCCCACCGGCAGGATGTTCGTCGAGCCGTCCGAGAGGCGGATGCCGGTACCGGCGACCGAGAGCTGCATGATCTCCTTCGCGAGATCGGCTGCCGGATGCTCCATCGACTGATATCCGGCCGCGATGCCGAGCGAGGCGCTGTAGTCGTACGTTCCGTAGTGCAACCCCGAAATGCGCCCCGGCGCCACCACGGGCAGTTGCGCCAACGGCGAGCGGCCGTCGGCGCCGAGCACGAGCTGCGGCGTCTCGACCTGCACTTCGAAGCGGATGCGACCGGCAGCCAATCCATGCGCGCGTTCGAGTGCCGCGGCCGCCATGACCATCGCCTCCACCTGAGCCGTCGTCGTCACCTTCGGCAGCGTCAGCACCAGGCCGTCCGGCAGAGCGCCGACGTCGAGCAGTCCGCCGATGAAGAGATCTAGGGTGCGGAGGCCTCTGGCACGCGTCGGCTTCTCGAAGCATTTGAAGCGGATCCCGATGAAGGGCGGAGCAGACCCGGATGCCACGGCCTCCGATACCTTCGATGCCACGGTCGCGGCATCCGTGTCCTCGACGTCGCCGCGATCGCCGTAGCCGTCCTCGAAATCGAGCCGCAGGTCTTCGATCGGCTCGGTGGCGAGCTTGCGCGCCACACGTTCTGCCACGGCGCCGATGAGTGCGGGCTCGATCCCCACCTGCTCCGCGAGGCTCTCCATCCCGCCGGCCGCGTCGACGGCGGCCAGCGCCTGCGCACCCCACTGCGACGCCAGATCTGGCGTGAACCGATCAGCCGGAACGTAGACCGTGTGCACCGGCTGCCGCGCACCGCTGTCGCCCGGATAGACCGCGTCGAGAAGCTCGTCGGTCTCGGCGAGGTGCTTGTCGATCTTGTCAAGGTCGGCACCGCTGAGGGCCATGCTCATGCGTCCACCTTCGCAGCGCCGGCGTCGGTGAGCAGCTCGTATGCGGGAAGAGTCAGGAAGTCGACGTACTCGTCGTCGAGGCAGATCTGCGAGATCAGGCGCGCCGCCGGCTGGTAGAACTCCTCGAAGTCCGCGTCACTGACGCCGGTGGCGATCTTCGCGACTTCCTCTGACAGCAGTCGCTGAACGAGATCCGCTGTGACCTGCTCGCCGGTGTCAGCCAGTGTGGTGCCGTTACGGAGCTGCTGCCAGATCTGCGAGCGCGAGATCTCGGCGGTCGCGGCATCCTCCATGAGGTTGTTGATCGCGACGGCGCCGTTGCCGGACAGCCACACCGCGGTGTAGGTGACGGCCACGGCGAGGTTGGTGCGCAGGCCGACTTCGGTCGCGCTTCCGGATGCCGACTCCACATCGAGCAGCTCGTCGGCGGTGATCGAGACCTCAGGGCGCTGGCGATCGAGCTGATTGGGACGCTCGCCGAGCACGGCGTCGAAGACCTCCCGGCAGATCGGGACCAGGTCGGGGTGAGCGACCCACGATCCGTCGAACCCGTCGCCCGCCTCACGGGTCTTGTCAGCGCGCACCTTCTCGAACGCGGCCTTGGTCGCCGCCACGTCGTTGCGGTTGGGCACGAACGCGGCCATGCCGCCCATCGCGACGGCTCCGCGCCGGTGGCAGGTCTTGACCAGCAGTTCGGTGTACGCGCGCATGAACGGCGCGGTCATCGCGACGTCTGCGCGGTCTGGGAGGGTGAAGGCCTCCCCCTGGTCGCGGAACACCTTGATCAGGCTGAACAGGTAATCCCACCGACCGGCGTTGAGCCCCGAGGCGTGATCGCGAAGCTCGTAGAGGATCTCGTCCATCTCGAAGGCCGCAGGGATCGTCTCGATCAGCACCGTGGCGCGGATCGTTCCCTGGGGGATGCCGAGGGCAGCCTGAGCATGCACGAACACATCGTTCCACAGTCGCGCTTCACGGTGACTCTCGAGTTTCGGCAGGTAGTAGTAGGGCCCGTGCCCGTTGGCGATGAGCTGGCGAGCGGTGTGGAAGAAGTGCAGTCCGAAGTCGACCAGCGACGCACTCGCGCGTTCGTCGTCGATGAGCACGTGACTCTCGGAGAGGTGCCAGCCCCGGGGCCGCGCGACGACGGTCGGGCGATGCACGTCCGTCCGCAAGGCATACGGCTTGCCTGCGGGCGACGTGTAGGCGAGCGTGCCGCGAGCAGCATCGCGGAGGTTCCTGATCCCTTCGATGACGTTCTCCCAGGTGGGGCTCGAGGCATCCTCGAGGTCGGCCAGCCAGACGCGCGCCTCGGAGTTCAGAGCGTTGATCGCCATCTTCGCGGGAGCGGCGGGGCCCGTGATCTCTACTCGACGGTCGCGGAGGGCTGCGGGTGCCGGCGCGACCTGCCAATCCGCCGAGCGGATGTCGGCGGTGTCCGCAAGAAAATCCAGCCGTCCGGTGCGGGCGACCTGCTCACGGCGGAGTTGTCGTGCGTCGAGCAATTCCCGCCGTCTGGTGTCGAACTCATGGTGCAGGCCCTCGACGAATCGGAGTGCCTCTGCGGTGAGGATGTCGTCCGCCGCATCGATGCGGGGCTCACGCGTGATCTGAATGGTCATGTGACCCCTTCTGTCATGTGGATAATAACCTCCACAATACGGAATTCTCAAGACTCACCCCGATTCGTCGATGAGATAGCCTGATCGGGAAGTCCTTTCCACCATGTGGATAAGTGCTCTGGTCCACTGAGTGGGCAAAAGAGCGAAGTCGAGAGGTTGAGCAATGCCCGCAGCAGCGTCAGACGGAGTGAAGTCCGTCACCCGAGTCTTCGACCTGCTCGAGCTCATCGCCGACGCGGGCGGAGATGTCACCCTCAGTGAGCTGTCCGCGTCAGCCGAACTGCCGCTGCCCACCATCCACCGGCTGCTGCGCACGCTCGTCTCCCTCGGGTACGCCCGCCAGCTCGCGAACAGACGCTACGCGCTCGGCCCGCGGCTGGTGCGCCTCGGCGAGGCCGCGAATCGCAAGTTCGGCAGGATCGCGATGCCGCAGCTCAAAGACCTCGTCGAACGACTCGGTGAGACGTCGAATCTCGCCACGATCGACGGCGACCGCGTGATCTACGTGTCGCAGGCGCCGTCCCCGCACGCGATGCGCATGTTCACCGAGGTGGGTCGCCGCTCCTATCTGCACTCGACCGGCGTCGGCAAGGCGATCCTCGCGCAGCTGAGCGACGACGGCGTCCGCGACATCATCTCCCGCACCGGGATGCCGCGCGACACGGAACGCTCGCTCGGGACGATCGATGCGCTGCTGGCCGACCTCGCGGTGACCCGCGAGCGCGGCTACGCGATCGACGACGGTGAACAGGAGATCGGCGTGCGCTGCTACGCGATGGCAGTGCCGAACATGCCGACTCTCACTGCGGTCTCCGTCTCCGGACCGATCGCCCGTGTCGACGAGGGGTTCGCCGAGCGCGCCATCCCGGTGCTGCGCGAGGTCGTCGCCGAGATCTCCGCACTCTCCAGCGCTGGCTGAGCGACGGCGTCGCACCCAGAATCAACGAGACCGGCCTATTCGCTACCGTCGGCGCGTGTCTTTTCTCCCGCCGCGGGGAGCCAGCTCCGCGCTGCGACCACGAGCGCGGTCACCCCGAGGGTGAGTGTCGGCTCGATTGCGGGCGCGTAATGCGGCGAATGATTGCTGGGGATCGTGCGCATCGCCGGATCGTCCATGGTGCCCGTCGTGAACAATGAGGGATCCGCCCCGCCGAGCAGCCAGAACGACAGTGGCGCACCCGAGCTGGAGGCCAAGACCCCGACGTCTTCGCTACCGGCTCCGGCACCCGGGTCGATGATGTTGTCGGAGCCGAGCCAATCGCGGAAGACGTCGAGTGTCTTCCCGAGAGCGGCCGCATCATTGATCACCACGGGGAAGCCCTCGATCTGCGTGATCGTCGGGACTTCGGGCGATCTGGCCGTCTCCGCTTCGCCACGAGCGATCCGCGCGACCGAATCGAGGATGTGCTGACGAACGGTGGGATCGTAGCTACGGATGTTCAGCTGCAGTTCCGCGCTGTTGGGGATCACGTTGGCCGCATCTCCGGAGTGGAAAGAACCCACGGTGAGCACGGCGAGATCTGTGCTGGCCAGCTCCCGCGAGATGATGGTCTGCAGCCGCAGAACGGTCGCCGAGGCCATGACGATCGGGTCGACGGAATTCTGAGGCATGGAGCCATGAGCTCCCTTACCGACCAGCTGGACCCGTAGTGAATCAGAACCCGCGTAGGCAGCGCCCGCGTGGGCGGCGATCTTCCCTGCCGGAAGCGGGGCGACGTGCTGTCCGAGGATGACATCGGGGGTGGGGAATCGCGTGAACAGTCCGTCGTCGACCATCGCCTGTGCACCGGCACCGAGCTCCTCTGCCGGTTGGAACACGAGCATCAGCGTCCCGGACCAGCTGGAGCGGTCTCCGGCGAGTGCAGTCGCAGCGCCGACCAGGCACGTGGTGTGCATATCGTGACCGCACATGTGGCCGACGCCGACGGTCTTGCCGCTGTCATCCGTCGCAGTCGCAGTGCTCGCATAAGGGAGGCCGGTGTCCTCCGTGATGGGCAGTGCGTCCATGTCTGCGCGCAGAAGAGCCGTCGGCCCGTCCCCGTTGCGGAGTATCGCGACCACCCCGGTCTTCCCGACCCCCGCCGTCACCTCGAAGCCGAGTGCCGTCAACCTCTCGGCGACAGCCGAGGAAGTGCGCTTCTCCTGGAAGCCCAACTCCGGGTGCTCGTGAAGGTCCTCGTAGAACTCGACCAGGTTGGAATCGACCATAACTTCGACGTTCATGACATCTCCTCCATGGTGTGGTGAACAGTCAAGCATCGTCCGAATCAACGCGACAGCCCCTCTGCCTTGCAGCCGAGCCTTATCCAGGACACGCTCGGACCGCACTTGACCATGCCCCGGGCTCGGCCTATCCTTTCCATGGAACAGAATAGTGTTTCCGAATACTGGAAACAGGACAATCTGTTTGGCCCCCACCCGGCATCGTCGGGCGTTTAGACTCGCATCATCGGATCTCGGCGCCCGTTCTCGCAACACCGCCGGATCTGAGGAGATCCACCTATGAATGACATCGCCGTCAACGTCAACGGGAAGAGCCGCCCGCTCGCGGGCGCTCCTGCACACACCACCGCCTTGGACTGGCTGCGCAGCGCCGGCCTGTCCGGCGCGAAAGAAGGCTGCGCCGAGGGAGAGTGCGGTGCCTGCGCCGTCATGCTCGCCACTGCTACGCCCGAAGGCGGCACGGCCTGGACGCCGGTGAACTCCTGCCTCGTGCCGGTATATGCACTGAACGGTCAGGAGGTCGTCACCTCTGAGGGCCTCGGCAGCCCCGATGCACTGCATCCGGTCCAGGAGAAGCTGGCCGAGGCCGGCGGCTCGCAGTGCGGCTATTGCACGCCGGGATTCGTCTGCAGCATGGCGGGCGAGTACTACCGCGATGGTCGCGAAACGGTGGCCGAGGCCGCCGTCGCTGAGGCATGCCCCGTTCACGACGCCGAGCACGGCCCGAACGGATTCGATCTGCACGCTCTCAGCGGCAACCTCTGCCGGTGCACCGGCTACCGCCCGATCCGCGACGCCGCGTACGCGCTGGGCTCGCCCGAGAGCGACGACCCCCTGCTGCAGCGACTTGCCGACCCCGCACCCTCCCCTGTCGCCACGGCAGCGACGGTCGACGGGTCGCGCTTCATCCGTCCGGCATCCTTCGATGAGACCCTCCGCGTGCTGCGCGACGAACCGGATGCTCTCCTCGTCGCAGGGTCAACGGACTGGGGCGTCGAGGTGAACATCCGCGGCTCACGCGCGCCGCTCGTCGTCGCGATCGAGCATCATGAGGAACTGCGCGCCCTCATCGTCACCGACGACGAGATCGAGATCGGCGCCGCGCTGCCGCTGTCCGAGCTCGAGTCGCGCCTGGGCAGCACGGTGCCGCTGCTCGCGCAGCTGTTCCCGCAGTTCGCGTCCCGTCTGATCCGCAACCGCGGCACCATCGGCGGCAACCTCGGCACGGGCTCGCCGATCGGCGACACTCCCCCAGCCCTGCTGGCCCTCGGAGCCCGCGTGGTGCTGGCATCCGTGGACGGCGAGCGCGAGGTCGATCTGGCCGAGTACTTCACCGGTTACCGCCAGTCGGTCAGGCGCCCCGACGAACTGATCCGCGCCGTCCGCATCCCCCTGCCGTTGGCGCAGGTGACCTCGTTCCAGAAGATCGCCAAGCGCCGTTTCGACGACATCTCCAGCGTCGCCGTCGCGTTCGCACTCGACATCGAGGACGACGTCGTCACGGCCGCGAAGATCGGACTCGGCGGCGTGGCCGCGACTCCTCTGCGCGCTCGCGCAACGGAAGAAGCCCTTGTCGGGCAGCCATGGAACGTCGCCACCGTCCGCGCAGCATCCGAAGTGCTCGGCAGCGAGGGCACGCCGATGTCCGATCACCGCGCGAGTTCGGAGTACCGCGCGCTCATGCTCAACACCGCGCTGCTCAAGCTCTACAGCACGACTGTCCTCGACTCGAACGAGGTGTCGGCATGAGTGCTCTCGCCGACCGTCCAGCGAACCCCGTCGTCGGAATCCGCGCCCCGCATGAGAGCGCGGCCCTGCATGTGACGGGCGCCGCCATGTACACCGACGATCTCGCCGCGCACACCGCCGGTGTGCTCACGGCGTGGCCCGTGCAATCCGCGAACGCGCATGCCGAGGTCACCATCGACGTCTCGGGCGCCTACGACGTGCCAGGGGTGGTCCGCGTGCTCACCGCCGATGACGTTCCCGGAGTGAACGACGCCGGCATCAAGCACGACGAGCCACTGTTCCCCGACGAGGCGATGTTCTACGGACACGCCCTTGTGTGGGTGCTCGGCGAGACGCAGGAGGCTGCCCGCCTGGGTGCTGCGGCTGTCAAGGTCGAGTACGACACCCTTCCGTCGCTGATCACGATTCAGGACGCCGTCGACGCCGACTCGTTCCAGGGCATCGCCCGCACAGTGCGGCGCGGCGACGCGGCATCCGCCCTGGCATCCTCCGCGCACGTCTTCGAAGGAGTGAGCGAGTTCGGTGGCCAGGAGCACTTCTACCTCGAGACGCAGGCGTCGTTCGCCACTCTCGACTCCGAGGGCCAGTACTTCGTTCAGTGCTCTACGCAGCATCCGTCCGAGACGCAGGAGATCGTCGCGCACGTGCTCGACCTGCCATCGAATCAGGTCACCGTGCAGTCGCTGCGCATGGGCGGCGGGTTCGGCGGCAAGGAGATGCAGTCGCACGGGTTCGCGGCGATCGCCGCTCTCGGCGCCAAGCTCACCGGCAGGCCGGTGCGCCTGCGCCTGAACCGCACGCAGGACATCACGATGACCGGCAAGCGGCATCCCTTCCACATCTCATGGAAGGTCGGCTTCGACAGCGACGGTCTGCTGCAGGGACTGGATGCCGTGCTCACCTGCGACGGCGGCTGGAGCCTCGACCTTTCCGAACCCGTGCTGGGCCGGGCCCTGTGCCACATCGACAACGGGTACTGGATCCCCAACGTGCACGCCCTCGGGCGGATCGTGAAGACGAACAAGGCATCGAACACGGCGTTCCGCGGATTCGGCGGGCCCCAGGGTGTGTTCCTCATCGAGGACATCCTCGGTCGGGTCGCTCCCGCGCTCGGCATCGACGCACTCACGCTCAGGGAGAAGAACTTCTACCAGCCGGGTCAGAGCACGCCGTACGGCCAGCTCGTGAAGGATGCTGATCGCCTGAGCACCATCTGGAATCAGCTGCGCGACGAGGCCGAGGTCTATGAGCGCCGGGCGGAGATCGAGAAGTTCAATGCCGGCAGCGCCCACGCCAAGCGCGCGCTCACGATGACGCCGATCAAGTTCGGCATCTCGTTCAACTTCGCCGCCTTCAACCAGGCCGGGGCGCTCGTGCACGTCTACAAAGACGGCTCGGTGCTGATCAACCACGGCGGCACCGAGATGGGCCAGGGCCTGCACACCAAGATGCTGCAGGTCGCTGCGACCGCGCTGGGCCTCGAGATGCACCAGGTGCGCCTGGCTCCGACCCGCACCGACAAGGTTCCCAACACCTCGGCCACTGCCGCGTCCTCCGGCGCCGACCTCAACGGCGGTGCGGTGAAGAACGCGTGCGAGCAGATCAGGGAGCGGATGGCCGCGGTCGCCGGGCGCATGCTGAACGTCGACGAGCGCGATGTGCGCTTCGAGGCCGGCTACGTGACAGGACTCGGCAACCTCGAGCAGCGGCTCACGTTCGCCGAGGTCGCCGAGGCCGCGTACCTGCAGCGCGTTCAGCTGTTCGCCGCCGGATATTACCGCACCGAGGGCCTGCATTGGAATCCCGAGATCATGCAGGGCTCTCCGTTCAAGTACTTCGCCTACGGGTGTGCTGCGACCGAGGTCGAGGTGGACGAGTTCACCGGTGGGTACACGGTGCGCCGCGTCGACATCGTGCACGACGTGGGCGACTCGCTCTCGCCCATGCTCGACATCGGGCAGGTCGAGGGCGCGTATGTGCAGGGCGTCGGCTGGCTGACGCTCGAGGAACTGCGCTGGGACACCAGCGACGGACCGCACCGCGGGCGCCTGCAGACGCAGTCGGCGTCGACGTACAAACTGCCCAGCTTCTCTGAGATGCCCTCGGAGTTCAACGTTCGACTGTTCGAGGATGCGCGCGAGGACGGTGCGGTCTACGGATCCAAGGCTGTCGGTGAGCCGCCGTTCATGCTCGCGTTCAGCGCGCGCGAGGCGATCCGCGAGGCCGTCGGCGCGTTCGGACCCGAGGGCCACATGGTCGAGCTCGGGTCGCCCGCGACTCCCGAGGCCGTGTTCTGGGCGGTGCGCGCGGTGCAGCAGGCCGCGGCAGAGGCGCCCGCTCGTGCCGGAGCCCACGAGCTCGCCGCCGTTCGCTGATCGGACGCGGGATGGACTGGCTCGACGCTCTGCAGGATCTGCGCACCCGGCGCACCCCTGCCGTCGTCGTGACGATGGCCCTCGTGCGCGGTCACGCACCCCGCAACGGAGGGGCGAAGATGGTGGTCTCCCCCGACGACGTGTTCGGCACGATCGGTGGCGGCAACCTCGAGGCGACTGCGATCGATCGAGCCCGTGCGATGCTCGCGTCCGGTTCGGCTGAGCCCGAGCTGCTCACGCTCACGCTCAGCGACAAGGCGACGACGGAGTACGGCGTGCAGTGCTGCGGAGGAGAGGTCACGATGATGCTCGAGCCCATGCGGGTCGTCCCCGTGGTCGCGATCTTCGGCGTGGGGCACGTCGGGTTGGAGCTCGCACGCATCCTCTCGCGGCACGAGGTCGATCTGCACCTGATCGACTCGCGACCTGAGATGCTCGCACCCGAGCGTGTCGGTGCACCTGGCCACGATGGCGTCTTCGCGGATGCCGTCGCCAGAATCCACATCACCCACTCACCGGTCCCAGAGGCCGCGCTCATGACGCTGCCGGTCGATGCGCACGTGCTGGTGATGACGCACGACCACGTCGAGGATCTCGCCATCGTCGATCAATCGCTTCGCACAGGCGGCATCCGCTCGATCGGCCTGATCGGCTCCTCGTCGAAATGGACGCGCTTCCGCAAGAAGCTCACCGAGCTCGGACACAGCGACGCCGATCTCGACCGCGTCACCACGCCGATCGGCGTGCCGGAGGTGACCGGGAAGCATCCGGCGGTCATCGCCGTCAGCGTCGCCGCCCGGATCCTGCAGCTCATCGATGAGGCAGCGCCGGTCGTCGTTCCCGAAGGCGAGCAGGAGCAGGACGATGAACCGGATGCAGAGAAGAACGCCGCCTCGTGAACGACACTCAGGTCGCCGCTGCGATCGTCACCGGCGCAGGCAGCGGCATCGGACGCGCGATCGCCCGTGCCCTCCTCTCTTCCGGATTCGGCGTCACACTGGCCGGGCGGCGTGGTGCGCCGTTGCGGGAGTCAGCCGCGATCGACGGCATCCCGCACCCCGACGCCCTCATCCTCAGAACAGACATCACCGATGCAGCGCAGGTGGAGCGGCTCTTCACCCGCCATGCGGAGCGCTTCGGCCGCCTGGACGTGCTGGTGAACAATGCCGGCGTCTTCGGTCCGAACGCCGACGTCGGCGACCTCGCCCCCGCCGAGTGGGAGGCGACACTCGCCGTGAACCTCACCGGTGCGGTGCTCTGCGCCGGTGCGGCCTTCCGTCAGATGAGCGCTCAGTCCCCGATGGGCGGACGCATCATCAACAATGGGTCGATCTCCGCGCAGACGCCGCGCCCGCGTTCGGTCGCGTACACGACGACCAAGCATGCGATCGCGGGGCTGACGAAATCCATCGAGCTCGACGGGCGCCCGCACCGGATCACGGCCACCCAGCTCGACATCGGCAACGCCCGCACCGAGCTGATCGATCGGCTCGTCACGGACGGCGCCCTGCAGGCAGACGGTTCGCGTCGGCCCGAGCCCACGATGGATGCCGGACACGTCGCCGACCTCGTGGTTCAGCTCGCCCGCACGCCGCTCGAGGTCAGCGTCCCGCAGCTCACTGTCACTGCGGCGGGGATGCCCTTCATCGGCCGCGGCTGAGCGCATTCATCGCGCCGCCGCCCGCCCGGCATCCGCCTCTCTGCCGCAGAACGCCCCTCGTCCGACCGTCTTCACGGAACGGAAGAAGACTTTCGGGGGTTTTTGTGCCGTCAGAGCCCCGAAACTGTTCTTCCCAAGGTCCGAAACGCGCGCGACGGACGTTTCAGCCGCCGAGAAGCGTCTCGATCGGCCCGCGCACGAAGTAGAGCGTGAACCCGGCTGCCACGATCCACATCAGCCAGTGCACCTTCCTCGCCCGTCCCGAGAGCGCGTTCACCAGAGTCCAGGAGATGAAGCCGACACCGATGCCGTTGGCGATCGAGTAGGTCAGCGGCATCGTCACGATGGTGAGGAACACCGGCAGCGCGACCGCGAACTTGGTGAATTTGATCTCTTTCACCTGCGCCATCATCATCGCGCCGACCACGACCAGCGCCGCCGAACCCACCTCGATCGGCACCACCAGTGTGAGCGGGGTGAAGAACATCGACAGCAGGAACAACACGCCGACGACGACTGACGAGAGACCGGTGCGGGCACCCTCACCGATACCGGAAGCGCTGTCGACGAAGACCGTGTTCGACGACGTCGACGTCGCACCACCGGCCACCGCGCCGAGTCCCTCGACGACGAAGGCGGAGCGCAGCCGGGGGAAGGTACCGTCCTTGTACGCCAGGCCGGAGTTCTTGGCCAGGCCCGTCATGGTGCCCATCGCGTCGAAGAAGTTCGAGAACACGAGCGTGAACACCAGCATGGTCGCGGCGAGAGCCCCGATGCGCCCGAATGACCCGAACAGGTCGAACTGTCCGACCAGACCGAAGTCGGGGATCGTCACGAACGAGGTCGGCAGCTCAGGGATGGTCATGTGCCATCCGCCCGGACCCTCCGCACTCGTGCCGAGCTTCAGGAACGACTGCGCCACGATCGCGATGATCGTCGACGCCACGATTCCGATCAGGATGCCACCGGGCACCTTGCGCGCCACGAGCACGCCGATCAGGATCAGCCCGATCAGGAAGATGAAAGTCGGCACCGAGGTGATCGAGCCCCCGTCGCCGAGCTGCACGGGAGGGCCGCCGGGAGTGCGGTTCACGAAGCCCGAGTCGACGAAACCGATGAAGGCGATGAACAGGCCGATGCCGACCGTGATGGCCGCCTTGAGAGCGTGAGGCACGGCGTTGAAGATCGCGGTGCGGATGCCGGTGGCTCCGAACAGCACGATGAGGATGCCGTTGATCACGACGAGCCCCATGGCCTCGGGCCACGTCACCTGACCGACGACGGCGACCGCGAGGAACGAGTTGATGCCGAGCCCCGCGGCGAGCGCGAACGGTAGACGGGCGATCACTCCGAACAGGATCGTCATGACGCCGGCGGTGAGCCCGGTCGCTGCGCCGATCTGTGCGCTCTGCAGAGCGTTGCCCGCGACGTCATCCACACCGCCGAGGATGAGCGGATTGAGGATGACGATGTACGCCATGGTCACGAACGTGACGACGCCGCCGCGGATCTCACGGGCGACCGTCGAACCGCGCTGAGTGATCTCGAAGAATCGATCGAGCGCGTTCTTGGGCTTCGCGTCGACGGTGGTCGTCGCGCCGGTGGGGAGCGGCGGATGCTCCGGGGGAAGCGATTCCGCTTCGCCGGAATCGTCGCGTGTGGAAGTTGGTGAAGACATCATTGGCTCCAGTCGGTGGATCGGGTCGGCAGACGGTGTCAGTACTCGGTACGAGTGGCCGTCTGGGTCCATTCGGTGAAGGCAGCGACGCGCTGTGCGGGCGGAAGAGGCTCCTGTGCGACCGGCATGATCGCTCTGTCTTCCGCTCCCCCTTCGAAGTAGCGGTAGAAGACGGCGTCGTCGAAGCCGGCGTCGGCGGCGTCGTTGCGGTCGGCGGCGAAGTAGACCTTCTCGACCCGTGCCCACAGCGAGGTGGCGAGACACATCGGGCACGGCTCGCAGCTCGTGTAGAGCACGGCGCCGCTCAGGTCGAAGGTGCCCAGCGCCTGACAGGCGTTGCGGATGGCGGTGACTTCGGCGTGCGCCGAAGGATCGAGGTTCGCGGTGACGCGGTTGACACCTTCGAACACACGCCCGTCGGCCGAGACGATTATGGCGCCGAACGGCCCGCCCTCATTGCGGACGTTCTCTGTCGCGAGGTCCACGGCGCGGGCCAGGTACTCGGCCGGAGTGGGGATGTTGCCTGCCGACGACGGAGCAGTGGACGAGTTGATACCGATCGTGTCCATGTGGGAGAGCTTCCTTGCGTTGGACGCTGATGCGACGAGGTTGCGACGGGTGTGATGCGCGGTCCTCGTCGATCCGCTGGCTTCTGGTTTCCTGCGTGCCTGTCTTTGCGGGCCGCAGGGCGTTATGACACTAACAGCGAAACGGGCGATCGTCCATCTTTTTCGGAATCGGTTTTCCACCATGCGACATTAACAATTGCGCCTCCGCAAATGCGGGAGTAACCTCACGAATATGACTTATTTTCGGATCAGCGAAGCCGCCGCGCTCTTGAGCGTCAGTGACGACACCATCCGCAGATGGGGCGCCGACGGTATCCTCTCGATCTCTCTCGATGATTCGGGCCGACAGGTCGTCGACGGCTCGGAGCTCGCCGCACATGCCAAGGTGCTGGCGTCTGAGGTCGCCGACGTCGGCGACGTCAAGCGCAGCGCACGCAACCGCTTCACGGGGCTGGTGACGAAGGTCGAGATCGACGGGCTGATGGCCCAGGTCGAACTGCAGTGCGGCCCCAACCGTGTCGTGTCACTGATGTCATCCGAGGCGGCACGAGAGCTGAAGCTCGACGTCGGCTCCAAGGCCGTCGCCGTCGTCAAGGCCACCATGGTCATTCTCGAGACGGACGGGGACGCACGATGACGGTCGGTCTCGTGCCCCGGCGCGCGGCAGTGGTCGCGGCGCTCGTCGGTGTTCTCGTCCTCGCGGGGTGCACCGGCGCGCCCGATGGCGGAGACGAGGGCAGAACCGGAGACGGACCGAGCGGCGATCTCACGATCTTCGCCGCCGCTTCACTGTCCGAAGCGTTCGAGGAACTCTCGGCGCAGTTCGAAGTTCAGCATCCTGACGTCGACATCCTCCCGATCAGTTATGACGGCTCGTCAGTCCTGGCGACCCAGTTGCTCGAAGGCGCAGCGGCCGACGTGTTCGCTTCGGCGGACGAGAGGAACATGGCGAAAGTGGTCGATGCCGGCCTCGCCGCAGGCACTGAGGCATTCGCGACGAACACCATGCAGATCGCCGTCGCACCGGACAACCCGGAAGACGTCGATTCACTCGCATCTCTTGCCGACGACGATCTGATCGTCGTGATGTGCGCAGCCGAGGTGCCGTGCGGTGCAGCGGCGCACGCACTGCTCGACGCCGCCGGCGCCGAGGTGACCGCGGCCAGCGAAGAGCAGAACGTGACGGCGGTGCTGGCGAAGGTGAAGTCCGGCGAGGCCGACGCCGGGCTGGTCTACCGCACCGACATCGCCGCGGCCCGAGGGTCGGTGGAGGCCATCGACATCGAGGGTGCTGATCAGGCGAGGAACGTGTATCCGATTTCGGCGTTGGCGGATGCCGCCAATCCTGAGGCTGCGGAGGCGTTCGTCGACTTCGTGCTCTCGGATGAGGGGCAGTCCGTCCTCAGCGACTTCGGCTTCGGTGCCCCATGAGCGCGGCATCGACGACGACTCCCAGGGTGCCCGGATCTGTTCTGAGGCGCATCCCGCCCTGGTTGGTGGTGCCTGCGGGACTCGGAGCCCTCGTACTCGTCCTCCCCTTCATCGCCCTGCTGGCACGCCTGGACTGGTCGGGAGTACCGTCCGCGATCACCTCTCCGGCCGCGATGCAGGCACTCACGCTGTCGCTTTCGACGGCGTCGATCGCCACAGTGACATGCGTGATCCTCGGCGTGCCGCTGGCGCTCGTGATCGCGCGGAGCCCGCAGTGGCTCGCCGCCATACTGCGCACCCTGACGACGCTTCCGCTCGTGCTGCCCCCACTCGTCGGAGGCATCGCGCTCCTCTCCCTGCTCGGACGCAGCGGTGTCCTCGGCGATGCACTCGCCGTCGCAGGGATCCGGATCCCGTTCACGACGGCCGCCGTCGTCATCGCGCAGGTCTTCGTCGCGCTGCCGTTCCTCGTGATCTCCGCCGAAGGCGCTCTGCGCACTGCGGGAACCGGCCACGAACTCGTGGCGGCGTCTCTCGGTGCGAGCAGATTCACTGTGTTCCGACGGGTGACCCTCCCTCTGGTGGCGCCGGGACTCGTGGCAGGTACCGTGCTGTGCTTCGCTCGTGCGCTGGGCGAGTTCGGCGCGACGGCTCTCTTCGCCGGCAACGCACCGGGTGTCACCCGTACGATGCCGCTCGCGATCTACACGGCATTCAACGGCGCGGGAGTGCAGGAAGACACCGCGATCGCGCTGTCGCTGCTGCTCATCATCGTCGCAGTCGGTGTTCTCCTGCTGATGCGGGGCTGGCGTGCGGACGCGGTCCGATGACGCTCGACGTCGATATCCGCGCCCGCGTCGGGAGCTTCACACTCGAGGCGGCGATCACCGCCGCTCAGGGCGAGGTGCTCGCCGTTCTCGGCCCCAACGGCTCAGGCAAGTCGACCCTGCTCGGCGCGATCGCCGGTCACCTCGATCACGCCGGCCGCCACAGCGAGGTGACGGGCCGGATCACGCTCGGAGAGCGCGTGCTGGATCACTCAGTACCACCCGAACGCAGGCGGATCGGGCTGCTCGGCCAGCACACCACCCTGTTCCCGCATCTCAGCGCGTTGGACAACGTGGCGTTCGGCCCACGCGCGCAGCGCGTGCATGGCGATCAGGCGACCGACATCGCCCGTAGACACCTCTCGGATGTCGGCCTCAGCGATCTCGCCGACAGACGGCCTGCGCAGTTGTCCGGCGGGCAGCGTCAGCGCGTCGCGCTGGCTCGCGCATTGGCCGCGGCCCCGGATGCGTTGCTGTTGGATGAGCCGTTCGCCGCTCTCGACGTGCAGACCTCGGCACAGGCACGACGTCTGATCTCCGAACTGCGCGACCGGATCAGCGTGCCGATGATGCTGGTGACCCACGATCCGATGGATGCCGTCATGCTCGCGTCGCGGACCGTGGTGCTGCATGCGGGACGCATCGTGCAGCAGGGATCCACACGAGAGGTGCTCGGCCACCCGAACTCACCGTTCGTCGCAGCCATCGCCGGAGTGAACCTCGTCTCCGGACACGCTGATCGCGACGGCGCGGTGCAGGCGACCGGCAACGGCGCATCCACGATCGGGACGCCCACCCGCTGGGTCGGTCGTGGAGATCGCCTCGGAGCCGGTCAGACGGGTACGGCGGTGTTCTCGCCCAGTGCCGTCCGGATACACGCTGTTTCCGAGGCGCCGGGCAGCGACGGCTCTGCGCCCAACACGTGGACAGGCACGGTGACCCACCTGGAGGCGATCCCTGGTGGGGTGCGCCTGTTCACCGCCGAGCATCCGGAGATCGCCGTCGAGTGCTCGTCCATGACGGCCGTCGAGGCAGGCGTACGTCCGGATGCGGTGCTGGTGTTCTCGATCCTCGAGCACGACGTATCGGTGCGCCGATCGCACTGAGCGGTGCTACCGTTGCCACACGAAAGGGACGGGCGATGAAGATCATTCCGATTCCCGCACCAGGGCGGGCGACAGGGGCGTCGCGCCTGCCCGCCACGGGTGGCCTGACCGACCGATTCGCACGTCCCATGCGCGACCTGCGGATCTCGGTCACAGACCGGTGCAACTTCCGCTGCGTCTACTGCATGCCACGAACGGTATTCGGCCGCGACTATGCATTCCTTGATCGTGATGAACTGCTCAGCTTCGAGGAGATCGAGCGGATCGCCCGTGTCGCCGCCGCTCACGGCGTCCGCAAACTGCGATTGACCGGGGGCGAGCCGCTGCTGCGCCGCGGCATCGAGGATCTCATCGCGCGCTTGGCGGCACTGCGCACGCCGGAGGGCGAGAAGCTCGAGATCGCTCTCACCACGAACGGCTCCGCGCTGACGTTGAAGGCACAGGCGCTGAAGGATGCCGGGCTCGGCCGACTCACCGTGTCGATCGACTCGCTGGACGATGACCTCTTCCAGCGGATGAACGACGTGCGCTTCCCCGTCTCACGCGTGCTGGACGGTCTCGACGCCGCGCACGCCGTGGGGCTCGGCCCGATCAAATTGAACATGGTCGTCAAGCGCGGACTCAACGACGGTGAGATCGAAGCGATGGCGGCTCATTTCAAGGGCACTCCGTACACGTTGCGGTTCATCGAGTACATGGATGTCGGCACGTCCAACGGGTGGTCGCTCGACGAGGTTGTGCCATCGGCAGAGATCATCGAACGCATAAGCGCCCAGCATCCGCTCGAGCCGATGGATGCCGTGACCCAGGGCGAGACCGCCCAGCGCTGGCGTTACGCGGATGGATCCGGCGAGATCGGCGTGATCTCGTCGGTGACCAACACCTTCTGCGGCACCTGCAACCGGGCACGCATCTCCACGGAGGGCAAGCTGTTCACCTGCCTCTTCGCAACGGAGGGGCATGACCTGCGAGCACTGCTGCGCGGCGGCGCCGACGACGAGCAGCTCGCCGCGGCGATGGCGTCGATCTGGGGCGCTCGCGACGACCGGTACTCCGAGATCCGATCGAGCCTCACTCCCGAGCTGCGCGCATCGCGCCAGCGCGTCGAGATGAGTTACATCGGCGGCTGAGGGCCGACGTGCATCACGCGGCGCGGCTCAGAGCCCCACCCACTCCGAGACGCCGTCCTCGTAGTGCTGCCGTTTCCAGATCGGCACACCGCGCTTGATCTCCTCGACCACCAGCTCGCACGCGCGGAACGACTCCGCACGATGGCCACCCGATGCCGCCGCATACAGCGCGATGTCGCCGATGCGCAGATCCCCGACACGATGGGCGGCTGCGACCAGCAGTCCAGTCTCGGCACGTACGCGTTCGACGATCTCGGCGAGGAACCGCGCGGCATCCGGGTGTGCACGATAATCGAGCGAGCGCACAGACCGTCCGCCGTCATGATCGCGCACCACCCCGCAGAAAGTGACGATCGCGCCATGCTCATCCGAGCTGACGGCGGCCCGAACGGCCGCCTCGTCGATGGGGTCCTCAGAGATCAGCGCGAACGTCGTCGTCATGAGCTCGCCACCTCGATCTGCTCGCTCGCAGCATCCTGCACCGCGTCGCCCTCCACGACGCTGCCACCGACGGCGACGAACGCCTGTATGCCGCCGGCCAGATAGGTCACATGGAACCCGCGGCCGGTGAGCGTGCGCGCGGCGCGGCGGGAGCGCGGATCGCGCTCGCAGTACACGACGATCTTCTCGCCCGCCGCACCATCGTCCGGTGGCTCAGGGCTCTCCCCGGCATCCAGCCGACCCATCGGCAGCAGTCGTCCCCCTGGAATGCGCCGTGCGCGCGCTTCGTGAGGCTCGCGCACGTCGATCAGCCGCAGCGGCCTTCGCTCTCTCATCCACTGAAGAAGCTCGGCCGCCGAAGTCGCGTCGACATCATCGGAGGCTGGATCGCTCTGAATCCCGCAGAACTCCTCATAGTCGATGAGTTCGGACACTGGGGCTCGCGTGTCATCCGTCGCGTAGGCGATCTCCCGTGTGCGGGCGGTGAGGGCATCGTAGAACAGCACCCGACCCAGCAGTGGTTCGCCTATCCCGGTGACGAGCTTCACGACCTCCGTCGCCATGAGCGATCCGATCGCGGTGCACAGGCTCGGCAGCACCCCACCCAATTCGCATGACAGCGTCTCGTCGGCTGGGGGTGGCGAGGGGAACAGGTCGCGGAACGTGGGTCCGTGCTCGCGCCATGCCACTCCCACTTGCCCGTGGAAGCGCAGGATCGAGCCCCAGACGAGGGGCTTGGCCGCGAGTTCTGCAGCGTCGTTCGCGAGATAGCGCGTCGGGAAGTTGTCGCTTCCATCGACGATGAGGTCGTACTGCTTGAGGATCATCGGCAGGTTCTCGGACGTCAGGCGCTCGCGATGGATGACCAGGTCGCGCTGCGGGTCGATCGCCCTCACCGTGTCGGCGAGCGAGTCGACCTTGGATCGGCCGATGTCATCGACACCGTGGCTGAGCTGACGGTGAAGGTTCGACAGCTCGACGACATCGTCGTCGGCGACACCGATCGTGCCGATCCCGGAGCCGGCGAGAACGGGGACGATGGCGCTGCCCAGACCGCCGGCTCCGATGACGAGAACACGGGCGGCGGCGAGTCGCCGTTGCGCACCTTCACCGAAGCCGGGCAACATGAGCTGACGGCTGTAGCGGGTGATTCGCTCGGGCTCCAGCGCGGGGCCCGGCTCGACGAGCGGGATCATGGTGCCATAGTACGCGTCGAACTCCGCAGCACGACAAAGCAATTCCACGATGCGAAGTTCGACTTCCACTCCTTGGATTAGAATGGACAGCATGGCAATCGTGACGGTGCGATACTTCGCTGCCGCCTCCGAAGCAGCGGGTCGCGAGCAGGAAGAGCTCGATCTCGGCTCCGACTCGACGCTCGGCGGCCTGCGCGAGGTTCTGGTGCGCAACTACGGTGAGCCGATGGCGCGCGTGCTCCGTTCCGGCTCATTCCTCCTCGACGGTGTGGTGCGCAGAGATCTCGCCCATCCCACTGGTGCGCAGGTCGACATCCTTCCGCCGTTCGCCGGAGGGTGAAGGCTCGATGACCGAGCCTGCAGCCACACCGTCCGAGCACGCCGAAGCCGTCGCCGCGCTACTCGCCCCCGTCCTCGTAACTCTTGCTGATGATTCGCGCGCAGAGCTGGTCGCGTTGACTCCTGCTGCAGCGCGCGGCCGCGTGCTGTCGACGGACGTGCAGAGTCCGATCATGGTGCCCCCTTTCACGAATTCGCAGATGGACGGATACGCCGTTCGGGCTGCGGATCTGGCATTCGCGAGCGCCGACTCACCGGCTCAGCTGCGCATCGGCGCGACCAGCGCCGCCGGCGACGCCGTGCACGAGCATGTTCGGGGTACGGCGGCGCCCGTGATGACCGGGGCGCCCATCCCCGCAGGCGCCGACGCGGTCGTGCCCATCGAGCTCGCCGACCCGCCCCGCTTCATCGGGATCGGCAGCGGCGCCGACGAGAGCCCCGCAGACGCCACCGTACGCTTCCATGCGCGCGTTGAGACAGGCGCGTTCGTGCGGGAGGCCGGCGCCGATCTTGCAGAGGGCTCGACGATCCTGCCTGCCGGCACGCGGCTCGGGCCCGTGCAGTTGGGCTCGCTTGCTTCGGCCGGGATCACCGAGGTGCGAGTACGTGCGCGTCCTGCGGTGCTCCTGCTCTCCACCGGCCACGAGCTGCGCGCGCCGGGCGATGCGCTGGCCCCAGGACAGATCTACGACGCGAACACGGCTTCGCTGACTGCCGCCATGCAGGATGCCGGCGCGATCGTGCACTTCGCGTTCGCACCCGACGATGCTGCTGCCGTGCTCGACGCTATAGCGCAGCATCCGCAGATCGACGTGGTCGTCACCACCGGCGGGGTCAGCGCCGGTGCTTTCGAGGTGGTGCGCGACGCTCTGGAGCCTGCCGGTGTGCGCTTCGGCAAAGTCGCGATGCAGCCGGGCGGTCCGCAGGGCCTTGGTGACGCACGGCTGCGAACGGTCGAGGGCGACGACCGCTCGGTGCCGGTCATTGCGTTCCCCGGCAATCCCGTCTCGGCACTGCTGTCTTTCGAGATGTTCCTCCGCCCGATACTGCGAAGGGCCGCCGGGCTCTCGCCCACTCGTCAGGCCCAGCGTGCGCCGCTGGCGGAGGCGCTCGACTCACCCCGTGGCAAGCATCAGATCCGTCGAGGGAGATTCCGCGCAGACGGTAGCGTCGAGGTGGGAGCTCCCGGATCGCACCTGCTGCACGACTACGCGCGGGCCACGATCCTGGTGCACATTCCGGTCGGCGTCGATACGCTCCCCGCCGGCGCCGAGGTCGAGGTATGGAGAATCGATGAGTGACCTAACACATCTGCGTTCTGATGGATCGGCCCACATGGTCGACGTCACCGACAAGGCGGTCACACGCCGCGAGGCGCAGGCACAGGCGGTGCTCGTCACGACCGAAGACGTCGTGGCGATGATCGCCGACGGTTCGCTGCCCAAGGGCGAAGCGCTCGGAACGGCGCGACTGGCGGGCATCATGGGCGCCAAGCAGACGTCGAACCTGATTCCGCTGTGCCATCCGCTGCCCCTCACGAAGCTGTCGGTCGACCTCGAGCCGCAGGGCGATCGCGTGCGCATCGTCGCGACCGCCGTGACGAACGGGGTCACCGGCGTCGAGATGGAGGCGCTTACCGCGGCGAGCGTCGCCGCCCTGACGCTCTACGACATGATCAAGGCCGTCGACAACCGCGCCGTGATCACCGATGTGCTGGTACTCGCGAAGTCGGGCGGCAAGAGCGGCGACTGGTCTCGCGAATGACCAGGCGCGCCGCGGTTCTCGTCGCCTCGACCCGTGCCGCTGCCGGGACGTATGAGGATCGCACCGGCCCGGTGATCGCGGATTGGCTGCGCGCTCGCGATTTCGAGGTGGTCGGGCCGGTCGTCGTTCCGGATGCCGCGATCGCCCCGTCGCTCGCAGAGCTGCTCGCGCAGCATCCCGACCTGCTCCTCACCACCGGCGGAACCGGCGTCTCACCCGATGACCGCACGCCGGAGGCGACCAGCGCGCTGCTGGACAAGGAGCTGCCGGGAATCGGAGAGGAAGTGCGCCGGCGCGGGGCGGAGGTCACGCCGACAGCGATCCTCAGCCGAGCGGTCGCCGGCGTCGCCGGTCGCACGCTCGTGATGAATCTGCCCGGCTCCACCGGTGGCGTGCGCGACGGCCTCGCCGTTCTGGGCGACGTTCTCGATCATCTGCTCGACCAGATCTCCGGTGGAGACCACCCGGCGCACTGAAGTCCATGCGACGCGCGGTCATCGGCGCCTGCTGCCGAACGGGTCCATCAGTGGCGACCGTGACCAATGTCATGCCAAGTCAGGACTGTTCTGCACTTCTTCGCGCTTCAGGCCGCTTGTAACGTCGATCGAACGAGCGCAGGACGGGGATGACGAATGGTGCGCAGAGCCAAGCCGGGAGACGATCACCCGCTGCAGCGCTATCGCTGGTGGCAGCTGTTCTCACGCTCGCTGTTCCATTTACGCCTCGACGGCTTCGCCGGCACGGCGGAAGTCTGGTCGGTCGACGTCCGCCACGGTGGTGACTCGAACGGAGAGGTGTGGGCGCTGCTGTACCTCGACGGACGCAATCAGGCGCGCTCCAAGCTTTCCGCGGCGTTCCGCATCCCGGGCGGCACCATCGAAGTGGCCACGAGCAGCTACGGCCTCAAGCGCTGTCACTACGTCTCCGACGACGGGACGACCCGGATGCTCGTACCCGATCCCGCATCGGCAGAGGGGCGACGCGCGCGTCTGGATCAGACCCGTCCGACCTTGAGTCGCTCCATCGGCGTCGTGTCTGTGGTGGTGCTCCTGATCGCGCTCGTGCTCGGTGTGCCGCAGATAGTCGAAGACATCACCCGGATTCCTCCCGTCGCCGACGCTGTCGGCACGTTCGTCAGTCCGTTTCACCTTCCGGCGTGGACGAACATCTCACTGGTCGTCGCGGGGCTCGTGGCAAGCACCGAGCGGGCTCTGCGCATGCGCTACAACTGGATACTCGACGGCGGCCTGTTCGACGGTGACGATTGACGTGCATGTTCTGAGGAATGGATGGAGAAGATCATGAGCAAAGTCGCGTGGGGATTCACCTGCTCGATCGACGGCTTCATCGCGGGCCCCGGCCACGACATGAGCTGGCTGTCGGCCGCAGAGCCGATGCCCGAGGCGATGACAGCGGGTATGGCCGGCGACGTAGGAGTGATCATCTCGGGCAGATCCGGTTACGACGCCGCGAAGGCCCAGCAGGGCGAGCGCGACGAGATGACCTCCGAGGCTTACGGTGGCGCGTGGTCGGGCACCGAATTCATCCTCACGCACCGACCGGAGGAGATCGCGGACGACCCGGCGATCGTCCCACTCGACGTCGACATCCTCGAGGCCATCCGCCGGGCGAAGGAGATCGCCGGCGGCAAGGACGTGCAGATCATCAGCGCGGACATCGCCCGCCAGGCACTCGAACACGACCTCATCGACGAACTGCAGGTCTTCGTCGCTCCGGTGTTCCTCGGCGACGGTATCCGCATCTTCGATGTGCCCGGCGGACGTCGCTACGACTGGGAGCTGGTCGAGATGTACGAGGGCGCGGAGCGTAGCTTCGGACGGACGTACCGGCCGAAGCGTCGGTGACGGTCTGAGCTAGACAGCGGCGTCGGTGCGGATACCGAGCAGACTGCCTGCACCGGAATCCGACGGCAACGGTCGAAAGCCGAGTCGGTGATAGAAGGCGCGGGCGCCGGTGTTCTGCGGCGAAACCCCGAGGTGCACGCCGGGTACTCTTCGTTCGTTCAGTGCCAAGAGAAGCACGCGAATCAGGTCTCGACCCAACCCCTGGCCCTGCGTCCCAGGCAGGAGATCGATGTGCAGATGCGCCGGATAATCGTCGAGTTCGGCGATCATCATCCGTTCAGGATCACGTCCCATCTCGAGGATGGCGGACGGCGCGAGCTGCGCGTACTTCCGCTCGAACGCTGGCAGCCATTCACGGCGGTATCGGTCCACGAAAGCGCGCGTGTCGGCGGTTGCGACCACGTACCCAGAGACCCTGGTTCCGGTGTCCACGACGAAGGCCAGTTCAGGCTCGAAGTCGACGTACGGCAATGCGAAGATGTCGGCGAGCAACTCATCGCTGCCGTGCATGCCCGTGGCGTCTGCGCCGCCGTCTCCCGTCTTCAGACAGATCTCCGCGACATCGGAGCGATCCGATTCACGAAATCGACGGATGTCCGGCACTCGTTCATACTGGCATAGACCAGTGCCCCGACGACGAGGAGAAGCACCCGATGACGGACGCGGATCCCGCCATCCGACAACGCCTGCAAGCCGCTCTGCACGACGCTGTGTCAGACGGCGTCACCCCCGGCGCGATCTGCGAAGTGACCAAGGCCGGCTCACCGACGATCACCGTGACAGCCGGTCGCACGGCATCGTTCGATGACAGCGGCCGGCCACTCGCGGACGAGGATCGCGACCCGGTCACCGACGACACGATCTACGACCTCGCCTCCGTTTCGAAGATCTTCACGTCGATCACGCTGCTGAACCTGGCAGACGACGGAGTCGTCGACCTCGACGTGAGCGTCGCCGAATGGCTGCCCGCATACGAGTCGCGCGAGAAGTCTGCTGTGACGCTCGCGCATCTGCTGAGTCATACGTCCGGTCTCCCGCCGACCAATCCCCACACGCTGCGACGCAGCGTTCGAGGCGAGGGCACCGATGACGCGAGTTGGGTGACGCCGGAGCGCTCCACGGTCCTGGACGACATCCTGACGTTGCCCCTCGCTCGACCCGCTGGCACAGACAAGCTGTACTCGTGCCTCGGCTACATCACCGCCATGGCCGTGGCCGAGGCTGCGACCGGCCTGCCGTGGGAGCAGCTCGTGCGCGAGCGCGTGCTGGAGCCACTGACCCTCTCGCACACGACTTTCACGCCCGACCAGACCCGAACCGCACCCACCGAGTACCAGCGCCATATCGGTCGCGGCATGGTCCATGGCGTCGTCCATGACGAGACTGCGCATGCACTCGGCGGCGCAGCGGGAAACGCCGGGCTGTTCGCCCCTGCGCGCGACGTGACCGCTCTGGGCTCGGCCATGCTGGCTGGGCTGCCCGGCATACTGAGCCCGCAATCATTCGCGCGATTGTGGGACGACCAGCTCCCGAGCCGCCTCGGTGACGCCACCGTATCGGTCGAGCGCGAGCTCGGCTACGGACAGAGCCTCGGCCTGCGCATCGGTCAGGAGAGCTGGATGAGCCCCGCCGGCAGCAACGCCAGGGGTCACACCGGGTTCACCGGCACCTCGATCCTCATCGACCGCCAGTCTGACCTCGTGGTCACGCTGCTGACCAATCGGGTGCACCCGCATCGCGAGCGCTCCGACGCCACGGCCCTTCGGAACAGGATCAGCGCGATCGCGTACGAGGGCTGAATCCGCACACGCCCAGCGCCGCCCCGCCACTGGCGACGAAGAGAGCGATAGGGTTTCGCCCCGTGAGTGTCTACGAAGAACTGGGTGTCCGACCGCTGATCAACGCCTGGGGAACCGTGACCGCCGTCGGCGGCTCGCTGATGGCGCCCGAAGTGCTCGAGGCGATGCGCGAGGCCTCCACCGCGTTCGTCGACCTGCATGCGCTGCAGCGACGAGCAGGCGAGAGGATCGCGAGCCTGCTCGGCGCCGACGCGGCGTGCGTCACATCCGGCGCGGCAGCGGGACTCACCGTCGCCGCAGCCGCCTGCATGACTCGGCTCGCGCCCGATCACCGAGCGCAGCTCCCGGTCACGACGGACCTGCCGGATGAGTGCCTCATGCTGCGCTCACACCGCAACCGCTATGACAAGGCGGCGTCGATGTCGGGGATCCGAATCGTCGAAGTGGAGGGCACTTCGATCGATGACGTGCACGCCGCGATCACCGACCGGACGGCGATGTTCCTCTACATGGCCGAGTCCGAAGACTCACCAGGATCGCTTGCGCTGACGGCCGTCGCCGCAGCGATGCGCGCACACCGCATCCCCGTCGTCGTCGACGCCGCCGCGGAGCTGCCGCCGCGCTCGAACATCCCCCGCTACCTCGGCGGAGGCGCTGACCTGCTCGTCCTCAGCGGGGGCAAGGAGATCCGCGGTCCGCAGTCATCCGGGCTGATTCTTGGCGGCGCCGAACTGATCACCCAGTGCGCAGCCCACGCCTATCCGCACCATGGCATCGGCCGCGGTATGAAGACGGACAAAGAGACCATCGCCGGGCTGGTCAAGGCCGTCGAGCTTTTCGCTCAGCGCGACGAGGACGCCCTGTTCGCGCGGTGGGAACGCGCGATCGATGACATCGTCACCGCGCTCAGCGTGAACGATGACGTCAGCGTGCGACGCCACACACCCGTCGGGCCCGGTATCCAGCCGACCGTGATTCCGCGCGCTTACATCACCCCTGTTCGCCGATCCTCAGAGAAGGTGGCTGAGCTTCTGCTCGCCGGAGACCCAGCCGTGGCGGTGGGCATCGACGGCGCCGACATCGCGATCAATCCGCAGTGCCTGAGTGCGGATCAGATCCCCCTCGTGATCCGCGCAATCGAAGGCGCCTGCTCATGAACATCGGCGTGATCGACCCTGACGGCCCGACAGACACCGCGTTCGGCGAGCTCACCACAGACGCCGATGGTCACTTCACACTCTCGCCCTCCTCCCCCACGCCGTCAGCGGATCGTCCGATCCGGTTCATCGGCCCTGGGTGGGTGGATCTGCACGCCCACATCTATAACGCCGTCACCCCGATCAGCGTGGATCCCGACCGTGTCGGCCTGGATGACGGCGTGCACCTCCTCGCCGACGCGGGAAGTGCAGGCGCTTTTACCCTCCCCGGCCTGATCGAGTATGTGAAACCGCGTGCTCAGTCCCAAATCCGCAGTTGGATCAACATCGGGTCCCACGGTCTGGTGCACCTGCGAGAGACGTCGCAGGCGTCATTCATCGACGTCGATGCGACGATCGCGGCGATCGAGGGCTCCCGCGACACCGTCTGCGGGGTGAAGGTGCGCTCCAGCGGCGCGATCGTCGGCGACATGGGGCTGCAACCGCTGCAGCTCGCCCGTTTGGTGGCACGCGAGACCGGCCTGCCACTGATGGTGCACATCGGCGAAGCGCCCCCGCTGATCGACGACGTGCTCGACCTGCTCGACGCGGGCGATGTCGTCACGCACTGCTTCCACGGAAAGACCGGAACCCCGTGGCAACCCGATGGCACTCCCGCTCGCCCACTGGCGAGGGCCCTCGACCGCGGCGTGCTGTTGGACGTCGGCCACGGCGCGGCGAGCTTCAGCCACGGCGTCGCGCGCAGAGCGATCACGGCCGGCTTCACACCGTCTTCGATCAGCACCGACATCCACATCCGCAACGTCGCCGGCCCCGTGTACAACCTGGCGACGGTCATGACGAAGCTGCTCGACTGCGGCCTGTCCGTCGCCGATGTGATCGCAGCCGTGACCACCACACCGCGCCGTACGATCGCCGCCGATACCCCGTGGCGTACACCGGAGGGCGCGTTACTGCACGCAACGGTCTTCGATGTTCTCGAAGACGCCCCGGCGTCGAGGCAGTACCGGGATACCGACGACGTGACGGCGGATCCCTCTCAGCACATCGTGCCGGTCGCGACGATCATCGATGGAGTGTGGCGCGACTGCGTCCGACGGTGATCATCAGACTGGATAGAATTTTCATTGACCGGTAGGAATTTGTAGTTTAGTTTCGAAGTGATGATATTCGCGTTCGCCGCTAAGGATCACTGATGCCAGGCCGTCTGCAGGACCCGTCCCTGAGCCGCCTCGCCCACAGCCTGCTGTGGCCCGGATTCAACGGACACGTCGCACCGGACTGGCTGATGCATGCGTTGGATCGCGGTCTCGCCGGCGCGGTGTACTTCGAGCAGAACATCGACGCCACTGACCCGGTTCAGGCTCGCGAGCTTTCGGCGCGCATCCACGACGCGAACCCCAACGCCCTGATCGGGGTGGACGAGGAAGGCGGGATCGTGACGCGCCTCGAAGCCGCTGCAGGCTCGTCAACACCGGGAAACGCTGTGCTCGGACGCATTGACGACATCGATGTCACCGAGCGCACCGCAGCGTGGATCGGTGCGATCGTCGCCGCAGCAGGCATCGACGTCGATCTCGCGCCCACGGTCGACGTGAACTCCAATCCGCGCAACCCGGTGATCGGAGTGCGCTCATTCAGCGCAGACACCGATCTCGTCTCCCGTCATGCCGCAGCGTACGTGCGCGGCATCCAGAGCGCAGGCATCGCCGCCTGCCCGAAGCACTTCCCCGGCCATGGGGACACCGTGACCGACTCTCACCTGGACGCCGCGACCTCCGACATCACGATCGAAGAGCTGCGCCGCATCCATCTGCCTCCGTTCCGCGTGGCGATCGAGGCAGGCGCGAAGGCGTTGATGAGTGCGCATATCCGTGTACCGGCACTCGGGGATGCCCCCGCCACGCTCAACCGCACGAGCCTCGACATCGCCCGCGAACTCGGCTTCGACGGTGTTCTCATCACGGATGCCGTCGACATGGCCGCGATCCGGGGGACCGTCGGATCCGGCCCTGGCGCGGTCGCCGCACTCAATGCAGGCGCAGACCTCATCTGCATCGGCAATCCCGTCACCAATCCGCAGATCGGCGGAGCCCGCACGGACGAGCTCGAGTTCAACGAGCCATTGCACGCCATCTACGATGCTCTCCAGTCGGGCGAACTGCCACTTGCACGCGCAGAGCAGGCCGCGGGGCGCAATGCCGAGCTCGCCGCGTGGCGCCGTCGCCAGCCTGTCGCCGCCGACGCTCCGGAGGACTTCGACGGAGCCTCCCTCGCGGCTCAGGCGGCAAGTGTGATCGGCGATGTGCGCCTCAGCGGCACGACAGCGACGACGATCGACGCGCGCACGAAGCGCAGCATCGCCGTGGGCGACGCCCCCGATTTCTTCACCCTGGCACTGCGCGAGTTCCTGCCGACGGATCGTGTCGCCCTCGGCGGATTGAGCGATACGGATGCCGCCGCACGCGCGTGCGCCGTACTGGCAGACCGGCAGGGCGACGTCATTCTTCTGGTGAATCAGCCGCAGAACAGCGCCTTCGAATCAACGGTTCTCGATGCCGTGCTTCAGGCCGCGCCGAACACGATCGTGGTCTATGCCGGCTGGCCGGCCGAAACAGCACCGGCGGCACGACGCGCCATCCTCACCTACGGCGCTTCACGTGCCACCGCCCAGCACGCTGCCAGGGTGCTCGGCGGTCAGGCCTGAACGCCGAGCACCCCGCTGAGACGACCGCCGGCGGCGGCCAGGAGGACCTCGGCGTCGGATCGGCTCGTCGTACGCGCGATCATGACCGCAGCCACCGGAACGCGCAGCCCTGAGGCCGTCAACGCGGAAGCGGCAGTGCCGACATCCGCTCCTGTGATCGCCATGATCAGCCGCTCGGCGCGATCGCGCAGTTTGCCGTTGCTGACTGACAGATCCACCATGAGATTGCCATAGGTCTTCCCAAGTCTGATCATCGCTCCGGTGGAGACCATGTTCAGCACCTGCTTCGTCGCCGTGCCCGCCTTGAGGCGAGTGGATCCCGACAGTACTTCGGCCCCCACAGCCACTTCGATCGGCAGGTCCACGGCTGCACCCAGGGCGGAGTCGCTGTTGCACGACAACCCGACGGTCAACGCGCCGGCGGCGCGACCAGCGCGAACAGCGCCGAGGACGAAAGGCGTGCGCCCACTGGCGGCGATGCCGAAGACGACGTCACGTTCGGTGACCCCGAGTTCGGCCACCGATGCGGCACCGAGCGCGTCGGAGTCCTCGGCGCCCTCCACGGCGGCGAACATCGCGCCCATTCCACCCGCGATGATGCCCTGCACCTGCTCCGGGGCGGAATGGAATGTCGGTGGGCACTCCGAGGCATCCACCACTCCCAGCCGCCCGGAGGTTCCGGCGCCGAAGTACAGCAGGCGTCCGCCCGCCGCGAGGCGCTCCGCCGTGGCATCCACCACCGCCGCGATCTGCGGCAGCACAGCGGCCACCGCACGGGGCACGGAGGCCTCGGCCTCGTTCAGCGCTCGCATCGCCTCCAGAGTGGGGATGGCGTCGAGGTCGCGGTACCGCTCATCGATCTGCTCAGTGGCGAGAAGCCCCGGCTGGTCAACGAGACCCCTCACCTTGTGAGCCTGCGACGCGGGTTGGGGGCTGCTGCCAAGAGGCGACGGGTGTACTCGTGCTCAGGCTCATCGATCACCTGACGGCTGGCACCTCTTTCGACCACCCTGCCGTGGTACATCACCAGTGTCTCCGCTGAATATGCGCGGGCTGATCCAAGATCGTGCGTGATGTAGAGGACCGCGAGATCCTCGGTACGGCGCAGGTTGTCGATCAGGTCGAGCATCTCCTTGCGGATGCTGACATCCAGCATCGAGACCGGTTCGTCCGCGAGCAGAACCTTGGGGTCTGCGGCGAGCGCCCGCGCGAACGAGATCCGCTGCCGCTCTCCGCCGGAGAGCTCGTGAGGGAAACGATGCAGATAGCGCTCGGGTGGCGAGAGTTCGACCTTGCGCAGCAGCGCCAGACTCCGCTCCTCGACCTGATCGTCAGACAGGCGCCCGCCGTGGATGCGCAGCGCCCGTCCCAGCGTGTAGCTGACCCGATGCAGGGGATTCAACGAGGAGAACGGATCCTGCAGCGTCATCTGCACGGTGTGCGTGTACTCGATGAACGCGCGACCGCGCGTTCCCGACGTCGGCTTGCCGTCGAGGAGGATCGTGCCGGACGTCAACGGCATCAACTGCGCCAGCATCCGCCCCACCGTGCTCTTACCCGAACCGCTCTGACCGACCAGCGCAGTGACCTGACCGGTGCGCAGCTCGAGGGAGACGTCATCCACGGCGCGGAAGTGCTCTCGCCCGAAGAGCCCCTTGCGCTTGTTCGTGCGGAAGTCCTTCACGAGGCTTCGGGCTTCGAGAACAACCCGCCCCTGGCCGGCGTCGGCGTCAGCCGAGGTATCGACGGCGGTCATACGAGTGCTCCCAGGTCGGCGAGTGAGGTGAGGAGGTTCTTCGTGTACGGATGCTGCGGGTCGGCGTACACCTCGAGGGCGGGCCCGTACTCCACGAGACGACCCCGCTGCATCACCGCGATGCTGTCCGAGACCTCCAGGAGCAGTGACAGGTCATGCGTCGTGAAGATGATCGCGAAGCCGTACTCGTCACGCAGCGCCATGATCTGCTCGAGCACCTCGCGCTGAATGAGCAGGTCCAGCGCGGTGGTGGGCTCATCCATGATGATGACGTCCGGTTCGAGAACCAGTGCGATCGCGATCGCGACGCGCTGCTTCATGCCGCCAGAGAGTTCGTGCGGGTACGCAGTGATCCGATCGCCATCGATGCCGACCTTCTCGAGCATCGAGCGCGCCAGCTTCTTGCGCTCAGCGGCTGACATCTTCGGCCGGTGCACGCGGAGCACGTCGTCGAACTGCTCACCGATGCGAGTCACCGCGTTCAGGGCATTCATCGCACTCTGGAACACGATCGCGATCTCGTCCCAGCGGTAGCGTCGCAGTTCCTCAGACGGGATCGACAGCAGATCGATCTCCTGCGTCTTCTGTTCAGCGCCCGTGCGCGATTTCGGCTGACGGTAGTAGGTGATCGACCCGCCGGTCACCTGCGCGGGGCTGCGGAGCAGACGCGTGATCGCGTTCGTCAGCGTGGACTTGCCGCTGCCCGATTCTCCGGCGAGCCCGAGCAGCTCGCCGCGGTGGAGCGTGATCGAGACGTCGTCGACGGCGTGCACCAGCTGCTCGGCTGTGGGGTAATCGACCTTGAGGTTCCGCACCTCGATGACCGGATCGCCCGGCACATCGATCTGACGGATCTGCGCCGGGAAGTCCGGCTCGGTGTGCTCTTCGACACCGTCTGCGCCAGTTGCTGCGGACGGTGCAGCCGGGAGCGTCGCGACCGTCACCGTCTCCGATGCGGCCGCCGCGGCGGCACCGGCTGTGCTCAGTGACGCGGCCTTCGACATCGGGGCCGCCTTCGCCCGGCTCTTGCCTGTGCGCAGACGCGGGTTCGAGTACTCGTCGATTCCGAAGTTGATGAGCGCGAGTCCAGCGCCGATGATCGCGATGGCCAGGCCCGGAGGCACGAACCACCACCACGCGCCGAACAGGAACGCCTGCGCGCTCTGTGCGAAGTAGAGCATCGAGCCCCAGCTCGTGGTGGTGAGCGATCCGAGTCCCAGGAACGACAGACCGGCCTCGGCGAGCACGGCACCGATCACGGAGAACAAGAAGCCGGATGCGATGAGCGGAAGAGCGTTCGGCATGATCTCGGCCAGGATGATGCGCGTACGGGATTCGCCGGTGGCGCGAGCGGCTTCGACGAACTCGCGTCGGCGCAGCGACATGGTCTGCGCGCGCAGCACGCGAGCGGATCCCGCCCATGAGGTGATCGCGATGACGATCGCGACGGAGATCATCCCGCGTGAGGGAAGGTACCCGGTGAGCACGATCAGCAGCGGCATGCCTGGCACGACGAGGAACACAGAGGTGAGGATGTAGAGCAGATCATCAGACAGTCCGCGGAAGTATCCGCCGATCACGCCCACCACGACCGACACGAGCTGCGAGATGATCCCCGCGAACACGCCGACCCCGAGCGAGATCTGCGCCCCGTAGACGAACTGGGCGAAGACATCCTGCCCGGTCTGGGTGGTGCCGAACCAGTGCTCGGCCGACGGCGGCTGCAGCAGGTCCGCGCTGCTCGCCTGCGGCGAGTAAGGAGTGAGCAGCGGGCCGAAGATGGCCAGCAGCACGAAGAAGATCACGATGATGAGCCCGGCACGGACCTTGCCCGACGCCGGTATGAAGCGTGAGATTTTCATGGGTCAGCCTTCCTGTCGCGTGCGGGGATCGAGGAACACGTAGACGATGTCTGCGAAGAGGTTCGCGACGATCACCGCCAGCGAGATGATGAGGAACAGGCCCTGCATCAAGGGGAAGTCCTGGTTGCTGACTGCTTCGAAGAGCGTGTATCCGACACCGGGATAGTTGAAGATCACCTCGGTGAGCATCGATCCTCCGACGACAGCGCCGAGCGAGAGGGCGAAGCCGGTGATCGAGGGCAGGATCGCATTGCGCGCGGCGTAGTTGAGCATCACCATGCGCTTGGGAAGGCCTTTGGCCTCGGCCATGGTCACGTAGTCCTCACCGAGGACAGTGACCGTCATGTTCCTCATGCCGAGCACCCATCCGGCGAACGACGCGAGCACGATCGTGACGGCGGGGAGGACGCCGTGATACAGCACGGAAGAGATGAATTCCCAGTTCCATCCGGGCACCAGGCCGGGCTGGTAGGCGTGCGAGACCGGGAACCATCCGAGGTTGACCGAGAGGATGAGCACCAGGATGAGGGCCATCCAGAAGTAGGGCACCGCGTTGAGGAAGGTCAGCGCGGGAAGTGTGTGATCGCTCCACGAGCCGCGTCGCCATGCGAGCACGACGCCGAGGCCGGTGCCGAGGATGAAGCTGATGATCGTGGTGATGCCGACGAGGCCGATCGTCCAGGGAAGTGCGGTCCAGACGATGTCTGCGACCGGGACCGGGAAGAATCCGATCGAGAGGCCGAGGTCGCCGTGCGCCAGGTCGACCAGGTACTGCCAGTACTGGACGATCAGCGGGGCATCCGTGATGCCGTAGCTCGCGGCGATCGCGTCCATCGCTGCCGGGTCGATTCGGCCCTGCAGCTTCTCCACGAGCAGCGAGACGGGATCCCCTGGCATGAGCCGCGGGATCAGGAAGTTCATCGTGAGCGCAGCCCAGGCGATGAAGACGTACAGCATCACCTTGCGCAGGAGGTACTTCAAGCGGGACGACCTCTCGGATCGGAGCGAACCGAGGAGGGCGGACGGCGCGCTGGGATGCCGTCCGCCCTCCTCCGATTCAGTTGGCGGGGGTCAGATTGGTGACGACGAGGAGGTTGTCCGGGAACTGGAACGGGGCCCCCAGCGCGTACGGGTCCTTCTCGGTCGGGAAACCCTCCCAGCGCGCGGTGTTGTACTGGAACCAATTCGGCGATTGCAGCATCGGGATCACAGGGAGCTGCTCGACCATGATCTGCTCAAGTCCGTCCAGTGCCTCCTGCTGCGCTGCCGGGTCGATGGTCGACGCGAATGACGTGAGCAGGGCATCTGCCTCGGCGTCGTAATAGCGGTTGTAGTTCGAGACGACGGATTCGCCCTCACCGGTCTTGTATTCGGAGCTCATCATCGACCGGAACAGGGTGTACGGCGTCAGGCCCATCGCGACAGAGGCTATGGTCATCTCGTAATTGCCGGAGTTGCGCGCTTCCAGCCACGCCTCGAACGAGACGCCCTGCGGCTCGAGCGTGATGCCGACCTCGGCGAGCTGCTCCTGCAGCAGGCTGCTGATCGTGACCCAGTCGACATAACTCGACGGAATCTGCAGGCTGTACGACATCTTCTCCCCCGCGGGGGTGGTGCGCACTCCGTCGCCGCCCGTGGCGTAGCCCGCCTCGTCGAGCAGCTTGTTCGCCTCGTCGGCGTCAAACTCGAATTCGGCGTCGGCGTACTCATCGCTCATGACCGACTCATAGGCGGGCAGCGGTAGACCGGTCGGATGAGCGGCCGGGGTGTAGCCCTGCATCGCCACTTCGGAGAGCTGATCGCGATCGATCGCGACGCTGAGCGCCTGCCGAAGCGCGACGTCATCGAAGGGCGCGACCTGCGTGTTGACCAGGAGGTTCACGAGGCCGTCACCGGGGTACCAGTACGCACGGTGCTCCGGGTCCTTGTCGATGTAGATCTGATCGATGTTGGCGACGAACCCGCCGGACCAGTCGAACTCGCCGGCCTGCAGCGAGCTGTTGAAGGTCTGATCGGACGATGCCGGATAGCGGACCTGCTCGACCTCGACCTCGTCGGCGTTCCAGTAGTTCTCGTTCGCCTTGAGCGTGTAGAGCTGCTGACCGAACTGGTCCAGCACGAACGGTCCGGTGACGACAGGCTCGTCGTTGGTGAACTCGACGGGGTCGACATCGGCGAACACGTGCTCTGGGACGACGATGGTGTTGGCGAGGGCCGGCTGGAAGGCGAACATCGACTCGTTGAAGGTCACGACGGCTGTCTTCTCATCCACCGCTTCTGCTCCGGCGATGTCGAAGGCGCCCGTGTTCGCGGCAGGGTTGTCGCGCATCAGGTTGAATGTGAAGGCGACGTCTTCTGCGTCGAACGCCTCGCCATCCGACCAGGTGACGCCTTCACGGAGGATGAAGGTGGCCTCTGTGCCGTCTTCGTTGAACTCGAGAGACTCCGCCAGCCATGGCTTCGTCTCACCGGTCGCCATCGGCGTGGCGACCATGAGCGGCTCGTAGAGCATCCCCTTCGTGCCCTGCAAAGCGGTCGGGGCGAATGGGTTGAAGTTCGCCTGGTAGGTGGTTGCGGTGTTCGCGTGGATCGTCAGTGGTGCGACGCTGCCATCATCGGCCTTGTCGTCACCGCCTGCCGAACATGCGGACAGCGCTAGGGCGCCGACAGTGAGTACTGCGGCAAGACGAAACAGTCTCGTGGCCTTCATGGTTGCCTTTCGGTGCGTGAAACGGGGTGCGTGAAACGGGGAAACAGCGGTCAGTGATCCAGATCGGCGCGCAGTACGTCGAACCGACGGGTGACGTGGAAGCCGGAGCGGAGGTAGAGGTGGCCGGCCGGTGAGTTCTCACCGGTCCAGAGGAACCAGGCACTCTGGGCGCCTTCGGCGCGCATCCGGGCGAGAGTGTCGTGCAGCAGTACCTTGCCGAGCCCAGTGCCACGGCAAGATTCATCGACGCCGTACGGACCGAATCGCTCGCGCAATCCGCGGTACGCACCATAGGTCGCGAACCCGACCATGTGACCGTCGGGATGCCGAGCCGTCAGCACCCGGTCGATACGGCCATGCTGGAGTACGGAATCGCGCACCGCCTCGCCCCAGTCCGGAGCCAGGCGCTGCGACGCGAACGTCAGCGTCTCGGGCAGGTCGTCCGGCGCAGCAGTGCCGAAGGTGTAGCCCTCGGCGATGCGGGTGGCGCGCAGTTCGCGCACTGCGTCGGGCATCGCATAGTCGGCCAAGTCGATGCTCATCGCGGCAGCGGTATACAAGCGCTGGAATCCGTTGCGTTCGAACAGTCTCGCAGCATCCGGATATGCCGCGACATCCAGCCCAGGCACGAAGTACGCGAGCGGATAGGCGGCGTAGTTGACCCAAGCCGCACCCTTGGCAGCAAGGAAGGACCTCGCCCTGCGCAGCAGTTCGGTGCCGATGCCCTGCCGACGCGCATCCGGGTGTACGCAGCCGATCGTGATCCAGCCGCCATCGGGATCCGGCCCGATGCCGCGTCCGGCGCGCACGGCATACACGAATCCGAGCGCGTCTCCGGTGTCGGCATCCGCCGCGACGATCAGACCGTCCGGATCGAAGTTCGGGTCGAGGAGGACGGTCTGAGTGAACCAGTCCGCGCTGATCGCATCGCGGGGCATCGCGACGGCGGTCAGGTCAGCCAGCCGGACAGCGTCGCCGGCGCTGTGCCCGCGATAGATGATAGGCAAGGTGATGTCCTCTTTCTGCGATGGATGCTGTTGTTCTCTGCGTGTGATGCGATCGATCAGACGAGCGGGGCCATGCCCCAGGTGCGGCCGGAGGACAGAGCCACCGCGTACGGCGCGCCCGCGAGGCATCCGCGCGTGATCATCTGCGCCGAGTAGAAGTCGATGTAGCGGAAGCCGTAGGTCTCGCCGCGGGCGAAGGCCTGGCCGCTGATCGCCGCCGTCCAGCGGCGATACGCTTCTTCGGAGATCTCGACGAAAAGATCGGCGTCGTAGCCGGGTGCGTCCTCCCAGTTCTCGGTGAACAGCAGCTTCCCGACGCCGTGGCGCACGGTCTCGTCCTTCCAGCCGGGAAGGCCCGCGAGGAACCGCGCGCGCTCAGCGAGCACTGACGCGTTCTCGTGGTCGGTATGCATGCTGTGCTTCCAATGCGCGAGCAGCGTCGACGGCTTGACCTCGCGGATCAGATCGGCGAGCCGCTCGGCAGTGCCGTCGTCGGTGGTCAGGAACCCGTCAGAGATGTCGTCGAAGATCACGACCTCGGCGCCGATCCCGTCCGCGAAGGCACGCGCTTCGGCGATCTTCTGCTCGCGGTACTCCTCGACCGAGAGCCGAGGATGACCGCGCTCCCCCGGGGTGAGCGCGACCAGGACGGAGCGTCCACCGTCGATCACATTCTGAGCAAGCAGTGGACCCGCGGCGAGATCCATATCTCCGATATGGCCGCCGACGGCCATGATCGTCTGAGGTGACACAGTGATCGTCCTTTGTTTGGTTGCGGAGGGTTGCGGTCAGTAGATGAGCGCGGATTCCGGCACCTGCGGCATCGCAGAGCTGGCTGAGAGAATCGAACGTTCGTCGTCGTTGGCGTCGATCCCTTCGCGCAGGGTGGCCGAGCCCCACAGCAGATCGATGAACGGCGGTCGTTCCGGTCGTGCGGGCAGCCACAGCGACTGGTCGGGATGCAGCGCCGAGACCGTCTGCAGCACCGTGATGCCGGTCGCGATCGGGTCGAAGGATGCCGCATCCCGCAGGTGCAGCTGCGCGCCGTGCACGACATCGCCGTGCCACTTGCTGAAGGTCGGGCGGAAGACCGCCTCGCGGAAGGTCACCCCTGGCAGCTCGCGTTCGTTGAGCGCCGCCGCGAGCCGCGCGTCCGTCCAGGCTGCACCGAACAACTCGAATGGCTTGGTCGTGCCACGACCTTCGGAAAGCACGGTGCCCTCTAAAAGCCCGATCGCGGGGAAGACGGTGGCCGTGGTCAACGTCGGCATGTTCGGGGACGGCATGACCCAGGCGTCTTCGTCGCTCTGGCGTCTGCGGTCCCAGCCGGCCATCTCGATCACGTCGAGTTCCGCGGCGCGGCCTGCGGCGTCCGGTACGTGCTCCGAGTTGAACCAGCGGCCCAGCTCACCGAGGGTGAGGCCGTGCTGCACGGGGATGGAGACACGTCCCACGAAGCTCGAGTTCGCGGCCTCGAGCCCTGGACCGGTGCGTACGATGCCGCCCAACGGATTGGGACGGTCGAGCACGATGATCCGGATGCCGAGCCGCGCGGCAGAGCAGAGCAGATCGAACAGAGTCCACGTGTAGGTGTAGAACCGCACTCCGATGTCCTGGAAATCGACCAGGATCTGCGCGACACCGGACTCACGCAGCAGCGCGTCCAGTCGCTCGCCCTCGCAGAGGTACGTGTCGACGATAGGGATGCCGGTGGCGGGATCGTTGCCGTGTCCCTCGCTCTCGCCAGCCTGCACGGCACCCCAGTAGCCGTGTTCGGGAGTGAAGATCGTGGACAGCGGGATGCCCGCTTCGATCAGTGCATCCACTCCTCGTCGAAGGTCCCGCGTGACCCCGGTGTAGTTGGTGCAGATGCCAGTCAGGCCCGTGCCGATCAGCTCGGGTCGGTCTATCAACCGGCTCAGACCGGTCGCAACAGAGTTCGACCCGACAACCTCGACCACGAGACTTCCTCCACTCACCAGCGACTGATGTAAGCAGATTACGCAGGTCGAGCGTTTTATGTCAATCCTTTACAAATGTCATCTACCACCGGATGCGCAGGAACTCTTCGCGAAGCTTCCCGCCCCGTTCGGCATTCAGGCTCTCGACCCAGGAGATGCGGCCGAGCAGATGGGCCCGAAAGTCGTCGAGCCGACGGTGGTTCTGCGTGTGCGGGCCGTGCACGACGCAGTTGTGGATCGTCGCCTTCAGCCGGTCGTAGTCCGCCCTCGAAACGTTGACGTGCTGGTTGACGACGATTCCGGTGACGGACTGCCGCACACCCTGGCGCCTGACTCGCGTCTTCCTCGCGTTGGCCGAGTGCCCCTCGTCTTCGATGATCCGCTGCACGCCGCGGATGAAGGCATCCGGTCGCCTCGCGAGAGCGTTTCCGCCGCTGAACGCGAGGTCGTCCGCGTAGCGCGTATACGTCGCGCCCGCGGCATCCGCCCATCCCGAAAGACGGGAATCAAGACGCCGGACGGCGAGGTTCGCGAGCATCGGCGATGAGGGAGCGCCCTGCGGAAGATGGCTCGTGGACAGAGCGCGGCGCAGTGCGAAGCGCTCCTCCGGCGAGCCGCCGGGAGGCATCGCGGCGAGCGTCCGCGGCGGGACGGCGTTCGTGCACAGACCGGTGATGACGTGAGCGACGGATTCCGAATAGCCCGCCTGGCGGAGCGTGCCGTATATGCGACCGGCCGTCACCCGTGCGAAGAACGTCGTCAGGTCGAGGGATATGACGATCTCGGATCCGACGTGGCGCGCGGCTCCGGTGCGCGCGCTGCGACCGGGGACGAAACCGTGGGCGGCATCGCCCGCGGCGACGATGCCGAGCACACTGTTCAGGAGCCTCCGCTGTGCGCGGCGCATCCGTTCCTCCGGGATCTCCAGCAGTCTCGGGATCCGCCCTGGTCGTGGGCGCCACTCGTACCGGTAGTGATGCAGTGGCCCCGGGCGTGCGCGGCGATTCCACTGCTTCGTGTCGGCGAGCCATTGGAGTCGCCCGATGTCCAGATCGAGGAGGTCGGCGAGATCCGGGATGCTGTCGATGCTGGCAAGAGCGCCTGGGGTCGGGCGTGATGTCGACGGGCTGACGACGTGGTGGTGGATCCGCAACGGTGACCGGCGTTCATCGGCCTTGCGCACCGCTTCGCCGAAGGCCGGCGACTGAAGAATCAGTTCGGTGAGCAGCCGCGGGGCGTCCATGGGCGGACGGACCAACGCGCTCATGATGTCGCCGACCAGCGGTGCGAGCCATCGGCGGCGCGCTCCCATGACGAATGCGCCGGCGCCGATCAACTCGCTCGTCGTCCAGACGTCTGCTGAGAGGAACGCGTCGGCCAGTGCCGAGGCGACGGCCGACGGCAGGGCGCGTGGCTTCCGTGCGAGAACCCGTGATGCGATCGTCGTCGCGGCGTCCGCCATCAGGATACGGCCGACGAGGGTGCGGAAGCCGGATCGATGTGCAGCGTGCGATGGCTCGCGTACGACCCGTCCATCAGTGCGGGCGCTGTACTGCGCGAAGCGCAGGGAGGCGCCTGCGGCGCTTCTTCCAGATCAAACTGCGTACCCCGGGGTGACCCCGGAGAGAGCGGAACACATCGTGAACCACTCGCCTCGTCCGCAAGCCATCGCACGGCGCCACGATAGCAAGGAACGCCGACATCTCGAGCCCATGGTCAGCATCCGGTCCCTCGCAAGGACGGTTAGCATTCAGGAATGACGAACGCTGATCAGATCGACGACGTGCCCATCGGGGGCGAGGTCATCCGCCTCGGGCAGTTCCTCAAGTTCTCCGGCCTGCTCGACTCCGGCGGCAACGCCAAGGAGGTCATCATCGACGGCTATGTGAGCGTCAACGACGAGACGGAGCGTCGCCGTGGGCGACAGCTGCACGACGGCGACCTCGTCACGTTCGAGGGACGGACGGTTCGCGTTCGGCCGTGACCGCGGACAGCAATCAGGTCGCCGGCTTGTGCCAGAGCATCAGATAACGCCACATCGCCAGCCGTGACCAGGTGCTGCCGGGGAGTACCCGGGCGGCACTGCGCTTGACATCGCCGTACGTGTGAGGAGGCGGCCACACGATCGGGGCCGAGTGCTCCCAGATGCCGTGGCGGCGTTCGTACCGGGCCTGTTGCACGAGTCCGGCGATGTCGTAGAGGAAGTCGATCGCTCCCGATGACTTGGCCAGGCCCACCACCGCCAGCACCCCACCTGGGGCGGTGAGCTCAGCCAGGCGGAGGAACGTCTTGTCGAGGTCTGGCAGATGATGAACTGTGGCCACTGAGGCGACCACATCGAACGACGCGGGCGGAAACGGATGGCTCATCACGTCGCCCTGGATCCAGCGCACACCTGGATCCTCTGCACGTGCGGATTCCAGCACCGCCAGATCGATGTCGATTCCGGTCACATCAGGCACGCGCGCATGAAGATCGGCGGCGAGCAGCCCGTTCCCGGTGCCGAAGTCGAGCGCCGTGCGCGCCCCCGCTGGCACCACATCGAGGATGCGACGGTGATAGTGGATGTTGTTGTTCCACCGCGTCGTGCTCGCATCTGTCATCCGTCCACCTTTGCACCTCGTCCCTACCCGCATTCACTCCCGGTTCCAGTGACGTAACTTCTCCGGGTTGCAGACGACCCACACGCTCGACAGCAGCCCTGACCGCATCTCAGCCGTGACCGCTCCGACGACCGTTGGGTCACTGGTGAGAAGAAGCCCAGGCGCGCTGTTGATCGATGCCGTCGTGACCGAGGTCTCTGCTGTCATCAAGGCGACCAGCGCGGATGCGGCGGCCGAACGCCCTTCCAGTGGCGTGGACGCGGTAGGCACCGAGCCCCCGCTGTCGATGGTCAGAACCACGTCCGGGCTGAGCACGGCGCGCACGACCTCTCGGTCGGCCGAGACCAAGGCGATCGCCAGCTCCTCCATCGTGGCCTCGTCAGGTGCACCACGCCGCCTCCGGCGTGCCCACGCCGGGTACTGCCGCCGGATCATGCCCCGACCGCGACGTGCTGGAGCTTGAGCGGGCTCATCACCCAGAGGAGCTGAAGGATGCCGTCGCTCGACGTCGTCACCGTCACCATCGTCGTGACCACTCCGTCCTCGATGAGTGTGGCTGCTGGTTGACCGTTCACCTGGACCCAGCCGATCGATTTTCCGATCCAGAAATGGTGGGAGAACGCCGCGACGAACTTCGCCACCCGGCCGCGTCCGATCACGGGGATCCTCGCTGCGAGCTTCACGCCGTTCCCATCGGTGTAGCTCACGACATCGGCGGCGAAGAGGCTCTCGAGTTCTTGGGCGTCGCCCTTCTGAGCAGCAGCGAGGAACGCCTCGAGCAGTCTGCGCTGGGCAGACGGCTCGACCGTCACGTGACGAGTGGACTCCAGATGTGCGCGTGCTCTGCTGACCAGCTGCCTTGCGCTGACGACGCTGGACGAGATCACCTCGGCGATACGCGGATACGGATAGTCGAAGGCCTCGCGCAGAATGTACGCCGCACGCTCGGTCGGAGTCAGCTTCTCCAGGGTCAGCAGGATCGCGAACTGCAGAGCCTCGGCGCGCTCTGCGCCGAGAGCGGGGTCGTCGTCTGTGTTCACGGGCTCGGGAAGCCAGGGGCCGATATATGTCTCACGCCGCGTGTGGGCGGACTGCAGGACGTTGATCGACAGCCTCGTCGCGATCGTCGCCAGGAACGCCGCCGGCTCGAGAACTCCCGTCCGGTCGGTGTTCTGCCACCGGATCCAGGTCTCCTGCACGATGTCCTCCGCGTCGGTCACGGTGCCCAGCATCCGGTACGCGATCCCGAACAGGCGCCGGCGCTGCGCGGCGAAGACCTCGATCGCGTCGTCGAGGTCATCGGTTCGTTCTTGAGCGTCGTTCGTCACTGTCACCATTCGCCTTTCCCTCTCTCATGATCCATCCGCACGGCTCATCTCGGAAGCTCTGACCGCGCGGTGCAGTGTTCTGTGACAGATCAGCCAGAGTTCTGTCACGGATGAGAGGGGTGTCCGGTCTATGGAGTGAGGACAGATGTCCGTGACCAAATGACATTCGAAGGAGCGACATGAGAATCACAGTCATCGGCGGAACCGGTCTGATCGGCGCAAGGCTGGTTCGTGCTCTGCGATCGGCCGGTCATGAGATCGTCGTCGCCGCGCGCTCGACCGGCGTCAACTCGTATACCGGCGAGGGTCTGGAAGACGCTCTGGCCGGCGCGGATGTGATCGTCGACGTATCCAACTCCTCGTACACCGACGAGGAGGGTGCCCGTGAGTTCTTCCACACCTCCACGATGAATCTGCTCAGCTACGGCGAAGCGGCCGGCGTGGGCCATCACGTCGCACTGTCTGTGGTCGGCACCGATCGGCTGGCACGTGCCGAAGGCGGGTACTTCATCGCCAAGGAGCAGCAGGAACGCCTCATCTCAGCGTCGCAGAGACCGTTCTCGCTCGTGCACGCGACCCAGTTCTTCGAGTTCATCCGCAACATCACCGATCACGCCGTGCGCAGCAGTGTCGTGCGCGTCGCAGACGTGCTCATTCAGCCCATGGCCGCCGACGATGTCGCGGCAGCTGTCGCGCAGACGGCACTCGGCGGGCCGCTCTACGGCACGGTGGAGTTCGGCGGACCCGAGGTCTTCAGCCTCAACGAGCTGGCCGTACTCGATCTGCGCCACCGCCAGGATGAGCGCGAGGTCGTTCCCGACCCCCTCGGCACGTACTTCGGAGCGCGGCTGGCGCGTCGCGACCTGCTCCCCGAGGCGACAGCCACCATCGCGTCGACGCGGTACCACGACTGGCGTGTGCAGAACTCGGTCGACTCACGCCCCGAGTCGGATGGCCACACGTCTGTCACATCCGCCGGCGTCCCCCTGTCCTAGCTGACGGATGCCACAAGGCACCCACGAATCGAAAGGCATGGAAATGACAAAGATCGTCGTCATCGGAGGCACCGGCCTCATCGGCTCGAAGGTCGTCGCGAAGCTCACGGAGCACGGTCACGAGGCCGTGCCCGCATCGCCCAACACGGGGGTCGACACCCTGACCGGAGAGGGCGTCGCCGAGGTTCTCGCAGGGGCGAACGTGGTCGTCGACGTGTCCAATTCGCCGTCGTTCGCGCCCGACGATGTGCTCGAGTTCTTCACCACTTCGACCCGCAACCTCCTCGAGGCCGAGGCGACTGCCGGCGTCGACCACCACGTCGCGCTCACGATCGTCGGCACGAACCGCCCGCAGAGCATCCCCTACTTCGCGGCGAAGGTCGCGCAGGAGAAGCTCATCCGCGAATCCGGCATCGAGTACTCCCTCGTGCACGCCACGCAGTTCTTCGAGTTCGTCGGGAGCATCGCCGACATCTCCACCGACGGCGACACCGTCCGCCTGCCCGGCGCGCTCATCCAGCCCATCGCAGCCGAGGACGTCGCCACCGCCGTGGCGCGTGCGGCAGCCGGCACGCCTCTCGGTGATGTCGAGATCGCCGGACCGGAGGCCTTCGGGATGGACGAGTTCGTCCGCCGCGGACTGACCTTCCGCAACGACCCCCGTACTGTCGTACGCGATGACGATGCTCCGTACTACGGCGCCAAGATCGAGGAACGCACACTCATCCCGCTCGATGACGCACAGATCTTCGAGACCCGCCTCGAGGAGTGGCTGCCCCTCAACCCTCCGCGCAGGTAGCGAGCGCTCAATGCAGGGGGGCGCCGTCGCCGTCTTCCAGAAGCATCCCGACCGACGTCGCGCATGCGTCGCCCCGCCATGCTTCGATGCCCTCGCGCACCGCGAAGACGGTGATGACGAGCCCCGCGACCGCGTCAGCCCACCACCAGCCGAGAAGGCTGTTCAGCACGAGACCGACGAGGACGGCTGCGGAGAGGTAGGTGCAGAGGAGGGTCTGCTTGGAGTCGGCGATCGCCGTGGCGGATCCGAGCTCCTCCCCTGCACGGCGCTCCGCGAGGGAGAGGAACGGCATGACGACGACGCTCAGCGCGGTGATCGCGATTCCGATCGGTGAATGCTCGACCTCGACACGAACCAGCAACGCAAGAACCGAGCTCACACTCACGTAGATCGCCAGGGCGAAGAACGCGACGGCGATGACCCTCAGAGTGCCCCGCTCCCACCGTTCGGGGTCGCGGCGAGTGAACTGCCAGGCGACAGCGGCCGCCGAGAGCACTTCGATGGTCGAGTCCAGTCCGAATCCGATGAGGGCGGCCGAGGAAGCGAGCGTGCCGGCGGTGATCGCGACGATGGCTTCGATGACGTTGTAGACGATCGTGGCTGTGACGATCCAGCGGATGCGCCGCTGCAGGACGTGTCGGCGGTGGTCGGCGACGACGTTCGAGGACATCATGCGCACGTGCAGTTCTCGCCCGCGCAGCATCCGGGCTCGACGTGGAGCACGACGCGCAGGAGTTCATCCAGAGCGGGCGCCAGATGTGCGTCGGCGAGCCGATACGACGTGCGTCGCCCCTCAGGAACAGACTCGACCAGACCGCAGCCCCGCAGACATGCGAGCTGGTTGGACATCACCTGACGTGAAACTCCCAGCGCGTCGGCGAGGTCGGACGGATACGCCGGCGCCTCACGCAGAGCGAGAAGCACGCTGGCGCGGGTCTGGTCGGACAGAGCATGACCGAGCCGCGCGAGAGCGGCAGTGTGCGTCACGGTGGCGGTCAGGGTCGGCATACGACCGACAGTACATGATCTGCTGAACTGTTGAAAGACGAAAACCGGCGACCTGGCGCAGATGGTCAGGAGCGCACGAGACGCGCGATCGCGTCGGATGCCTCCTTGATCTTCTCCTCGGCGTCCGCCGAACCCATGCGCGCGGCATCCAGGACGCAGTGCTTGAGGTGGTCGTCGAGAAGCCCGACGGCCACGGCCTGGAGAGCGCTGGTGAGCGCGCTGATCTGGGTGAGGATGTCGATGCAGTACTTCTCGTCATCGACCATCTTCGTCACGCCGCGGGCCTGCCCCTCGATACGGCGCATCCGGTTCAGGTACTTCGCCTTGTCGGTGATGTACCCGTGCGCGTGCTCCTCAGTCGTCGCCTGCGCGGTCATGTCCAGCTCCTTCATCTCAGCGGTAGGTGGTCAACGGTCCAGGATGGCCCGCGTGCTTGCTTCGGGGGTGAGATCGATGCGCCGCAGCAACTGCGCGTTGAGGGCGACGACCACGGTCGACAAAGACATCAGAACAGCTCCGATCGACATCGGAAGGACGAAGCCGACGGGTGCCAGGACCCCTGCGGCGAGGGGAACCGAGAGGAGGTTGTATCCGGCCGCCCACCACAGATTCTGCTTCATCTTGCGGTACGCGGCACGGGAGAGCTCGATGACGGAGATCACCGACCGCGGGTCAGAACTGGCAAGGATCACGCCGGCGGAGGCGATGGCGACGTCCGTTCCTGCGCCGATGGCGATCCCGACGTCGGCTTGTGCGAGAGCAGGGGCATCGTTCACGCCGTCGCCGACCATGGCGACCTTCTTGCCCTCCGCCTGAAGCTCCTTGACCTTCGCCGATTTGTCTTCGGGTCGCACGCCGGCGAACACGCGGTCGATGCCGAGATCCGCTGCCACCGATTCTGCGACGGCTTGGGCGTCGCCGGTGATCATGACGACCTCGATGCCGAGCCTGTGCAGTGCGTCGACCGCCTGTCTCGATTCTGGACGCACCTCGTCGGCGAGCTTCAGGCCGCCCATCACCTTCCCGTCGACGACCACGTGGAGGATGATGGCTCCCTCGCGCCGCCATTGATCCGCGGCCGGGATCTCCTGGCCTCCGACCTCTTCGAGGAGCTTCGGTCCCCCGACGCGGATCTCGCTGCCGTCGACGCTCGCCGTCACACCCACCGCAGGCGATGAGGTGAAACCGGACGCACCGAGCAGCGTCAAGCTCTTCTCCTTCGCGGCGCGCACGATGGCGTGAGCCAGGGGATGCTCGCTGTCGGCCTCGGCGGAAGCGGCGAGGAGGAGCAGTCGGTCGGCGTCGACGTCACCGGTCGGCTCGACGGAAGTGACGGTAGGCGTCCCTTTGGTGAGGGTGCCCGTCTTGTCGAACAGAACCGCGTCGACCGTGCGCATGCTCTCCAGCGCCAGACGATCTTTGACGAGCACACCGCCGCGGGCAGCACGCTCCGTGGCGATCGACACGACCAGTGGGATCGCCAGGCCCAGTGCATGAGGGCAGGCGATGACCAGCACGGTGATGCTGCGCACCACGGCGGCATCCGGATTGCCGACGAGGGTCCACACTGCTGCGGTGACGGCGGCCGACACCAGAGCGAACCAGAACAGCAGGGCTGCGGCACGATCAGCGATGCGCTGCGCGCGAGACGAGGAATTCTGCGCCTCGGTCACCAGACGCTGGATGCCGGCGAGCGCGGTGTCGTCACCGGTGGCCGTGATCTCGACGCGGAGCCCGGAGTCGGTCGCGACGGTTCCTGCCGTCACCGCATCACCTGACGCTCGGGTGACCGGGCGCGACTCGCCCGTCACCATCGACTCGTCCATCGCGGCGGCTCCGTCGGTGATGCGGCCGTCTGCAGGAACGCTTCCCCCTGGCCGAACGACGACGAGGTCGCCGACGACGAGGTCACCCGGCGAGACCTTGACGATCTCGTCACCCTCGATTCGTTCTGCCTCATCAGGAAGGAGAGCGGCGAGCGAATCGAGCGCGGATGTCGTCTGCGCGAGAGAGCGCATCTCGATCCAGTGCCCGAGGAGCATGATCACGATCAGGAGCGCGAGCTCCCACCAGAACTCGAGCTCGTGATGGAGGATGCCGAGGGTGGCGCCCCACGATGCGAAGAACGCGACGGTGATGGCGAGCCCGATGAGCAGCATCATCCCGGGCTTGCGCGTCCTGATCTCGCTGACGGCACCGGTGAGGAAAGGCCATCCGCCCCACACGTACATCACGGTGCCGAGCACCGGCGCGATGTAGCGCGCCCATCCAGGAACCTCGTATCCGAAGATCATCGCGAACATCGGCGAGAGCACTACGACCGGCACCGCGATCAGGAGATTGATCCAGAACAGGCGCCGGAACTGGCCGACGTGGTCGCCATGACCGGCGTGACCGGCGTGGCCCTCGTGGCCCTCGTGGCCCTCGTGGCCCTCGTGGCCCTCGGCAGTGTTCGCAGTGGATGCAGGGTTGTGGTGTGCGTGCGGATCGGTCATCAGCGTTCCTTCCACGGAGAGTTATGCCATGCTCGCGTATCGCTCGGATCCGATGTCATCGGATGATGCTTTTGAAGCCGCGCAGTCTGAGGCTGTTGCCGACCACAAAGACGCTGGACAGCGCCATGGCTGCACCGGCGAGCATCGGGTTGAGCAGTCCGAGAGCTGCGACCGGGATCGCGGCGACGTTGTAGGCGAAGGCCCAGAACAGGTTGGTCTTGATGGTGCTGAGGGTCTTCCGCGACAAGCGGATGGCGTCGACCGCACTGCGAAGGTCGCCACGGACGAGAGTGATGTCGGATGCTTCGATCGCGACATCGGTTCCCGTACCCATCGCGAGACCGAGGTCGGCCTGTGCGAGCGCGGGTGCGTCGTTCACGCCGTCGCCGATCATCGCGACAACCCTCCCTTCGGACTGCAGGCGGGTGATCACCTCGACCTTGTCCTGCGGCAGTACCTCGGCGATCACCTCTTCGATGCCGACTTCCAGCGCGATCTGTCGAGCCACAGCCTCGTTGTCGCCGGTGAGGAGCACCGGGGTGAGGCCGACGGCCTTCAGCTGCGCGATGGCCTCAGCGCTCGTGGGCTTCACGGTGTCGGCGACCACGAGGATGCCGCGCGCCTCACCATCCCAGCCGACGGCGACGACGGTCTTTCCCTCGCCTTCCGCTCGCGCCTTCGCCGAGGCGACCTCTCGGCTGAGCTGCTGCGACCATTCGGCGAGGAGCGACTCGCGGCCGACGATGACAGCCCGGCCGTCCACGACCCCCTGCACGCCCTTGCCCTCGATGTTCGTGAAGCCCTCGACAGTGGCGAGGGTTCCGATCTCCTGGGTGGCGCCTTTCGCGATCGCCTGGGCGATCGGGTGCTCTGAGGCATCCTCGAGCGCGCCAGCGAGACGAAGCAGTTCGGCGCGGTCGTTTCCCGGTTCGAGCACGACGTCCACGAGCGTCATCTTTCCGCTGGTGACCGTACCCGTCTTGTCCAGAACGACGGTGTCGACCTTGCGGGTGGATTCGAGCACCTCCGGCCCCTTGATGAGAACGCCCATCTGGGCGCCACGGCCAGTACCTACGAGCAGGGCGGTGGGGGTGGCGAGACCCAGGGCGCACGGGCAGGCGATGACGAGCACGGCGACCGCAGCGGTGAACGCCGCCGCCACGGGGAAGCCCGCGCCGAGCCATCCGCCCAGAGCGACGACCGCGATGACGATCACGATCGGTACGAAGACGCCCGAGATCCGGTCCGCGAGTCGCTGGACTTCGGCCTTGCCGGTCTGCGCATCCTCGACGAGCTGCGCCATCTGGGCGAGTTGGGTGTCGGCGCCTATGCGCGTCGCCCTGATCACGAGGCGACCGCCTGCGTTCACCGTCGCTCCCGTGACGGCGTCGCCCTCGGTGACTTCCACCGGGACCGACTCCCCGGTCAGCATGGAGGCATCGACGGCCGAGGTTCCTGAGGTGACGATGCCGTCGGTGGCGATCTTCTCGCCAGGACGGACGATGAACTCATCGCCGACCTGCAGGTCTTCGACCGGGATCTTCGTCTCGATGCCGTCGCGGAGCACGGCGACCTCTTTCGCCCCGAGTTCCAGCAGCGCGCGCAGCGCAGCGCCGGCCTGCCGCTTGGACCGCTTCTCGAAGTATCGGCCGGCGAGAATGAACATCGTGACCCCTGCACCGACTTCGAGGTAGATGTTCGCGGCGCCGTCAGACGGCGCAAGCGTGAACTCGAAGGGATGCACCATGCCGGGGGTGCCGGCGGTGCCGAAGAAGAGCGCGTACAGCGACCACAGGAACGCCGCACCGGTACCCATCGAGATGAGAGTGTCCATCGTGGCAGCACCGTGCCTGAGGTTCGTCCACGCGGCTCTGTGGAACGGAAGCGCACCCCAGACGATGACGGGTGCCGCGAGCGCCAGGGAAGCCCACTGCCAGTAGGTGAACTGGAACGCGGGCACCATGGCCATGGCGATGACGGGAATCGTCAGCAGCACGGTGACGATGAGACGGGTGCGCAGCGAGTCGAGCTCGGGATCGCTGCGTTCTCCGTCCTGCTCCACCACGCCCTTGACGTTCTTGGGCGCCGGCAGGGCGGCGGTGTAGCCGGTCTTCTCGACCTCGGCGATCAGCGCGGCCGCGTCGTAGCCGTCGGGGACGGTGACCCTCGCCTTCTCGGTGGCGTAGTTCACGGTGGCCGTGATGCCGTCGAGCTTGTTCAGCTTCTTCTCGATCCGCATCGCGCAGGAGGCGCAGGTCATGCCGCCGATCTCCAGTTCGATGCCTGTCGTCCCGCTCGCGGGTGCTGATGTGCTCATGTGGTTTCCTTCGTGAGTTCGAGTGGTCTGACCGTCAGGTCAGTGCCCGTCCGAATGCGTCTGGTCGTCGGAATCCTCGGCCTGGTCGGCGTGGCCGCCGTGCGAGGCATCCAGGACGAATTCCGCGGTGTGGACCTCGCCGTCGACCTGGAAGTCCAGGTACAGGAGATAGCGGCCGGCCGTAGGAGCCTCCGCGCCGAACCCGATCTCGGGTCCTGCGGTCTCTCCGGCCCGAGGCTCGTCGCCTTCCGCATGAACGTGGAGATAAGCCAGATCACCCTCGCGGAGTGCGACGAGGTGTCCGAAGGCACCAAGATACGGCTCGAGAGAGGTGACCGGTTCGCCGTCGCGGGACACGCTGACGGTCAGTTCGCTGGCTGAGCCGGTGCGCAGATCGCCGTCGAGCTCCACAGTGAAGCCGTCGACCTCGTCGACACGACTCGCCTCGGTGGCTACCGAGGCGAAGGCGCCGTCGACGTGGATGGTCTGTGTGAGAGTGACGCCGGTGGCGTCTTCGTGCACGGGAGTGAAATCGGCGAAGACACGATAGCTGCCCGCCTCCTGCCACTTCCACGGGATCGTCCAGGTGCCGTCAGCATCCATCGTGGGATGCACATGCCGGAACTCGGAGCCATCGCTGCGGACGATGATGAGATGCAGCTTCTTGTCGTGCGCCTCTGCGAACTCGGTGACGATCGATCCCTCGGTGTCCTCGACACGGAAACTGAGGCTTCCTTCTTCCCCGACGATGTGGGGGCCGTCCACAGCCGAGAGGACCATCCCGCCGTCGGACAGTGAGAGGCCCTTGAGTGACGTCGCGGCGGGTTGCGTCGCAGAGCCGCTGTGTCCTTCGTCGTGCGATTGCATCGGGCTTCCTTCCGTCCAGCCTGCAACGAGGTTTTGGGGGACGAGTGCTCCAGAGAGTGCGAACGCGGCGCCGAACGCCACCACCAGACCTCCTGCGAACAGTCCCAATCGTGCTCCGGCGTTCATCAGATGCGCTCGGCCGAGTAGCCGGCCTCCTCGACAGCAGCGAGGATCTTGTCATTGTCGAGGTCGCCGGCCGAGCTCACGACGAGTTTGCCGGTCTGTGCGCTGACCTGAATGTCCTGTACACCCGTGACCTGGCTGACTTCTTCTCGGACCGACATCTCGCAGTGTCCGCACGTCATGCCCGTCACCTGGTACTCGCTGGTGCTGATGTTCATCGTGTCCTCCTCAGGATTTGAATACCCCTACCGGGTACCTGTAATCAAACGTAGCGGCGTCGGGGGTATTCCCGCAACCGTGACATCAGCGTCGTGTGTGACAGATTGGGATCGATGAACTCCTTCGATCCGCGAACGCCCGACTCACCCGGCCGAACCCTCCTCGTCGGCTTCGGCAAGCTCGGGCGCAGTCTCGCCCCCCGGCTTCTCGCCGATGGCGGCGACGTCATCGCACTGCGCCGCAGCGAGGACGACCTGCCCGAGGGCGTCATCGGCATCCGCGCGGATCTGGCCGCTCCCCTGGAGGTGCGCCTGCCGGCCGTCGACGCGATGGTCGTTACACTGCCGCCGCCCGGAGGCGTCTCCGGGTATCGCACGGCGCTGACGCACCTCGCGGATGCTCTGCCTGCGGTTCCCGCACGCACGCTCTTCGTGTCATCGACCGGCGTGTTCGATGGCTCAGGATCCGCCCATCCGATCACCGAGCAGGACGAACCCGCGCCGACCAGCGAACGGGCGCGAGGGCTGCACGACGGCGAGCGAGCGGCGAGCGAGCTTTTCTCCGCGGCGATCGTGCGACCTGCCGGGATCTATGGTCCTGGGCGAGGATTCCTTCTGCGGCAGGTGCGGGATAACGCCGTCGTGAACCATCGTCGGCGCACGAACCGCATCCACGAGGACGATCTCGTACGGACGCTCGATCTTCTGCTGCGGATGCCGGAGCCGCCGCCGCTCGTGCACGCGGTTGACGCGGCACCCGCCCCATTGGGCGAGGTGGTCCAGTACATCGCGCGCGCGCTCGACGTCGACGCACCGCGCGACGATCCGTCGGCCGGCGCGACCGGGCTGGTGCACGACGGGTCGCTGCTCCGGTCGCTGCTGGGTCATCTGGAGTACCCGACGTACGTCGAGGGGTATGCCGCGATGATCGCGGAGTCGGCGCGCCAGGATGGCGTGGGGCTCAGCCGGGGCGACTGAACCCGTCGTTCACGCCCAGGTGCGCGCGGAGCGCGGCGGAGATGTCGTCGAGGTGCGCGAGCTGTTCGGGGCTGAGAGCGTCGATGAACAGCTCCCGCACCGCGCGCAGGTGTGGAACCGACCCGGCTCGGAACGCCTCTCGGCCGGATTCCGTCGCGATGACGTCCACCCCGTGCGCAACGTCGGCACAGGGAACCCTTCGGATCAGGTGGCGCTTCTCCATCCGCCCCAGATGATGCGAGAGCCGACTTCGCTCCCACCCGACCAGCGCCGCCAGTTCTGCTGACCTCAAAGTGTGTTGCGGCGCCTCCGTCAGAGCGAGCAGAACCTGATAGTCACCCGCCGACAGCGACGACTCACTCAGCAACCGACTGCCCAGACGCGTACGAAGAGTCAGCGACGTCTCGATGTAATCGCGCCAGACACGAAGCTGCTCTCGAGTCGGCATCGTCCGGTGATTGCGGGCCATCAGGTCTCCTCGGAATAGACACGTCAATGCCCATGTTGCAGCATTGACACGTCAATCCGGAAGGGCCGGAGCGAGGAGGACGGATCATGGCTATCCGGATCGGTGACATCGAGTTCGGACTGAACTCCTTCGGCGACATCGCCACCAACGACGGGCGGGTGATGTCGGATGCTGAATCGCTACGGCTGCTCGTCGACGAGGCTCAACTGGCGGAATCCGTCGGGCTCGATGTGTTCAGCATCGGCGAGCACTATCGGGAGGGGATGGTCGATTCGGCAACTCCTGTGATTCTCGCGGCCGCAGCGCAGGCCACGTCGACCATCCGCCTCGGCACCTCGGTGACCGTCCTGTCGACTCAGGACCCGGTACGGCTGTATCAGCAGTTCGCCACGGTCGACGGCCTGTCGGGCGGGCGGGCGCACCTGGTGCTCGGACGCGCGTCGGCAATCGAGTCGTTCGGGCTGTTCGGGTACGACATCGCCGAGTACGAGCAGATCTTCGAGGAGAAGCTCGGCCTCTTCCTGCGCCTCATGAATGAGGATCGTGTGACGTGGACCGGGCAGTACCGCGCACCGCTCGAGAACGTACGTCTGCACCCGCGAATGCCGCAGGGAGGAATCCCCACCTGGATCGGGATCGGCGGAAGCCCCGACTCCGTCGTCCGCGCGGCACGGAACGGACTGCCCCTGATGATGGCCATCATCGGCGGCCGCCCTGACCGGTTTGCAGGGCACGCCGAACTCTACCTTCGTGCGCTTTCGCGGTTCGGACAGCCGGAGCTCCCGATCGGCCAGCATTCCCTCGGCTTCATCGCCGACACCGATGAGGAGGCGAAGAACATCCACTGGAAGCACTGGCAGCCCGTCGTCACCGCGATGAGCGAGGAGCGCGGCTTCTACGCACCCACCATTGATCGGTACAACACCGAGGTCGATACAGGGGCACTGTACGTCGGCTCCCCTGAGACCGTGTCGCGGAAGATCGCGGGCATCGTCCGCGCAAATCATCTGTCTCGCTTCGATCTGAAGTACGACGTGCTGCACCTGCCGCGCGAGGCGCGCGAGCACAGCATCCGCCTGTTCGGCGAGCGCGTCGCGCCTCGGGTGCGCGAGCTGCTCGACGAGGACCCGGGCGAGTGGCACCTCACCGGGCGCACCCCTGCCGAGATCGTCAAGGGCGGCAAAGCCGCCCATGCCTGAGACCAACGAGAAGAAAGAGACCATGAACGACTTCACCGACCTCGAGTTCGGCATCGACACGTTCGGCGACCTGCCCCGCGATGACCAGGGCGCCGTCGTCTCGTATGCAGCGGCGATCCGCGCCACCGTGGCAGAGGCGGTGCTCGCCGACGAGGTGGGCATCGACGCGGTCGCCATCGGAGAGCACCACCGTCCCGAGTTCGCGATCTCCTCACCGGAGACCGTGCTGGCCGGAATCGCGACGTCGACCGAGCGCATCCGGCTCGGCTCCGGCGTGACTGTGCTGTCGTCTGACGACCCTGTGCGAGTGTTCCAGCGATTCGCGACCGTCGACGCGCTATCGAACGGGCGCGCCGAGATCATCCTCGGACGCGGATCCTTCACCGAGTCCTTCCCGCTGTTCGGCTATGACCTCTCCGACTACGAGCTGCTGTTCGACGAGAAGATCGATCTCTTCCACGCCCTGCTCGACGAGAAGCCGGTCACCTGGGAAGGGACGACGCGCGCTGCCCTGCACGAGGCCGACGTCTTCCCGAAGACGGATTCGGGGCGGCTGCGCACGTGGGTAGGCGTTGGCGGCTCCCCACAGTCCGTGCTCCGCACGGCGCACTACGGATTCGAGCTCATGCTCGCCATCATCGGCGGCGCACCTGCTCGCTTCGCGCCGTATGTCGATCTGTATCGGCGGGCGACCGAGCAGCTGGGCACCACCGCCCACCCGGTGGGTATGCACTCCCCCGGTTTCATCGCCGAGACCGACGAGGAGGCGATGGAGGCCTTCTACCCCGGGTACAAGGTGGTCCGAGACACAATCGGTGCGTTGCGCGGTTGGCCGCCCCTGACTCGCTCGGACTTCGAGGCCGACGTCGAGGGCGGATCGCTGTACATCGGTTCGCCGGAGACCGTCGCTCGGAAGATGGCGGCCGCCATCCGCACGCTCGATGTCGGACGCTTCGACCTCATCTACTCGGCCGGCGGCGCCATGTCGGCGAGCGCGCGTCTTCGCGCGGTCGAGCTGTACGGCACGAAGGTGATCCCGATGGTGCGCGAGCTGCTGGCCGAGGCACCCGCGCAGTCGATGACCGGGGCGGGGTCCAGTCATGAGTGAGCGGAATGACATCGACGGCAACGGCGAGACCGTCGGCATCCTCGGTGCCGGCAAGGTCGGCACCGTGCTCGCCCGCCTTGCCCTTGCCGCCGGCTACCGCGTGCTCATCGCAGGATCCGGTGATCCGGAGCGGATCGCTCTCACGATCGATGTGCTCTCGCCTGGCGCGACGGCAGTCCGTTCGGAAGATGCTGCCCGCGAGGCGGACATCGTCGTTCTGGCGCTGCCGCTCGGCAAGTACCGGAACCTGCCGGTCGCGGAGCTCGAGGGCAGGCTCGTGGTGGATGCCATGAACTACTGGTGGGAGACGGATGGGATCCGCGACGACCTGAACGATCCGCGCACCTCGACGAGCGAGATCGTGCAGGAGTTCCTGCAGGACTCACACGTTGTGAAGGCGCTGAACCACATGGGTTACCACGACCTCGAGGAAGAAGCTCGACCGGCCGCGGCAGTGGGCCGCAAGGCGATCGCGATCGCGGGCGACCGCGAGGATGACCTCGCGCGCGTCGGAGAGTTCATCGATGCGCTGGGGTTCGACTCCCTCATCGCCGGGCCTCTTGCCGCCGGCGTCTTCTTGGAGCCGGGCAAGCCCACCTTCGGCGCCGACGTCCCGATCGATGATCTGCGCCGACTCATCGACCTCGCGGCCGCCGAACACTCCCCCACACGCACCGCCTCTTGAACTCTCACTCGCCACGACCGACACCCAGAAGGAGCACCATCATCATGACCAAGATCGCCATCATCCTCGGCAGCACTCGTCCCGGTCGCAATGGAAAGCAGGTGGCGGACTGGATTCTCGAGCAGGCCACCCGGCGCGATGACGCCGAGTTCGAACTCGTCGACCTCGCCGACCACCCTCTCCCGCATCTCGACGAGCCGATGCCGCCGGCGATGGGTCAATACCGCAACGACCACACCAGGAAGTGGGCCGAGAAGATCGCGGAGTTCGACGGTTACGTCTTCGTCACCCCTGAGTACAACCACTCCACTTCCGGCGTGCTCAAGAACGCGATCGATTACCTGCATCGCGAGTGGAACAACAAGGCCGCCGCGTTGGTCGGATACGGCGGGGTCGGCGGAGCTCGCGCGATCGAGCACCTGCGGCTCGTGCTCGCCGAACTCCAGGTCGCCACAGTGCGGCAGACCCTGACGCTCTCACTCACGACCGACTTCGAGAAGTACTCCACCTTCACCCCGAGCGACCATCAGGCCGTTCTCCTGGACACGATGTTCGATCAGCTCATCGCGTGGTCGCAGGCACTCGAAAGCGTGCGCAACCCGGAGCCCATCGAGCGCGCCGCCTGACGCTCGCCTCAGAACACTTCCCATCACAACGGATCGTCCGGCACGTACCTGCCGGTGAAAGGAAAGAAGAAATGGCAACCGTGAGGTTCGACCAGGCGACACGAACGTTCGCCGGAGTGCAACGCCCCGCTGTCGACAAGCTGGATCTGGAGGTCGCAGATGGCGAGTTCCTCGTGCTCGTCGGCCCTTCCGGCTCCGGCAAATCCACATCACTGCGGATGCTCGCCGGGCTGGAAGAGGTCAATGGCGGCCGCATCATGATCGGCGATCGTGATGTCACCGACGTGCCGCCGAAGGACCGCGACATCGCGATGGTCTTCCAGAACTACGCGCTCTACCCCCACATGACAGTCGCCGAGAACATGGGCTTCGCCCTGAAGATCGCCGGGATCGGCAAAGAGGAACGCGCGCAGCGAGTGCTCGAGGCCGCGAAGCTCCTGGATCTGGTCCCGTTCCTGGAGCGCAAGCCGAAAGCCCTGTCGGGTGGTCAGCGTCAGCGCGTCGCGATGGGCCGGGCGATCGTTCGCAGCCCCCAGGTGTTCCTCATGGACGAGCCGCTGTCGAACCTCGACGCGAAGCTGAGAGTGCAGACGCGCACCCAGATCTCATCGCTCCAGCGGCGGCTGGGCGTCACGACCGTCTACGTGACGCACGACCAGGTGGAGGCGCTGACGATGGGCGACCGGATCGCGGTGCTCGCCGACGGCACGCTGCAGCAGTTGGGCACGCCGCGCGATCTGTATGAGGAGCCGAAGAACGTGTTCGTCGCCGGGTTCATCGGCTCACCGGCCATGAACCTGTTCACCACGGATGTGACCGAGCACGGGGTGCGCTTCGGGACGCAGACGGTTGCGGTGGATCGCGCGGCACGCGACGCCGGCATTACTCGCGTCACGATCGGCGTCCGCCCGGAGGACATCACCCTTGCGAGCGCGACAGAGCCCGGCCTCACGATGACGGTCGATCTCGTCGAGGAACTCGGCGCCGACGGCTACCTCTACGGCCACACGATCATCGACGACGAGCGGGTGAACCTCACCGCGCGCGTCGACGGACGGACGCACCCCAAGGCAGGCGACACGGTCACGGCGACACCCAAGCCCGGACGTCTCCACCTGTTCGACGTGGACAGCGGTGAACGACTGAACCCTGGGATCGCGGGTTGACCGCGATCGGACGACCGAGCGGCGAACGCTAGAGATTTCAGTCCTTCATCGCATCCGTCCTCGCGGAACGGAGGCCCATCGAGATATACGCGGAGAACCCCGCTCGCTTCGCGAACCGGATGCGACGCCGCTGAATCTCGGTGAATCCGAGCTTGGCGTACAGCCGGAGCGCAGGGACGTTAGTGTCCTTGATGTCACGCAGCACGAACTCGTTAGAAGGCAGCTCCAGCAGCCGACGCATAAGTGCCGTGGCAACGCCTTTGCCCTGATGCTGAGGGGCCGTCGTGACGAACGCGATCTCCGTGAGACCCTCGCGGGCACCTTCATAGGCCCCCATGAACTGGCTTCGGATGATCTGGCAGCTGATCACCCCGTGCACCGGACCGAGCACGCGCTGAAGGTTGTGTCGATCCGGCTCGAAGCACTCCTGCTCCCCTTCGGTGACGACCGCGACGGCGGCCGGCTCGCCGTCGACGAGCGCGACGTGGAAACGTTCCAGGATGAGCATGGGCGCGAACGCATCGGCGAGTACATCCTCGTCTTTGGAGAAGAAGGCAAAGTCCTCGGCGAACCCTTGCACGAGAACTTCCGCGATCCGGTGGCGATACTCCTCACCCAGTTCGTCTGCGCGTGCGACTTCGATCTTCATCGGGGTCCTCCTGTGAACATTCGTAGGATCAGGTCGACATCAGGCTCCGCAGATTCCTCCCGCAGAGCAACGTGCATCGTCGTCATACCGGCAAGCATGGCGAAGTAGTGAGCGGCCATTCTGGCTGGGTCTCCCGCGGTAATCTGGCCTGCGGCCTGGCCTCGACCGATAAGCAAGGCGAAGGCCCGCCAGAGCGTCCCCTGCGTTGCGGCCAGCCGTGCCGCAGTTCCCTCAGGAGTGTCCGTCGTGAAGCCCTGGTTGATCACCATGTAGAACTCGGCTGCGCCGTTGTTCGCCGTGAGGTCGGCCACGTAAGTCTCAGTGAAGGAACGGATCATGGCGATCGGGTCGCCGTCGGTCGCAAGCTGAGCGGCGACGGCGCCGAGTCCACGCGAGGCCTGTTCGATCAGTTCGTCGAACAGCTCTTCCTTGCTCGCGTAGTGCCGATAGATCGAGCCGATGCTGATCCCCGCCTCAACGGCGATCTGCCGAATGTTCGCGGCGGCGAAACCGCGGTGTGCGAATACGCGAACGGCAGCCGTCTCCACAGCGGAGCGCGTGGCTGAGCGCAACGCCTCGTTCTGCTCCGTCGTCCGCGGCACGATGATCCTTTTAATGAACTTACGTTCATTTTATTTCACCGAACAACCATGCGCAATAGGCCTAGCGCTCGGCCCGCGAGCGCGCCAAAAACGGTAGGGCCGCGAAGTCGCCCTCAAACGGGCGAGATACTCAGGGACGCCACGCCGTCCCAGCGAGTGTCGACGTATCCGACGAGCGGCAGGCAGCGGTCGCTCGCTATGCCGATGCATCGCGAGATGCCCAGGGTTGCCGCACCTAGTTCGTGTTGAGTTGGACCATGGCGTCGTAGAGCTGCGTCTCCGTCATCGGGGGTTCGGGAAGCGGGTGCGCCCGCTCCGCCCGGTACGCGTCGAGCATGAGGTAGAGGTGACGCCGCCACGCGTTGGGGACAGTGATGCTGGTCGCGTCGATCATCCGACCGTTGGACCAGATGAGGTTGACGATGTCGGCCCGCGTGATGTCAGGGCGGGCTGCGCCGGCCTCTTGGGCGCGGAGGAGGACATCCTCGATCTGGCGACACATCAGGTCATGAATGCGCTCGGTGTTCGCATTGCCGGGGAAGCGACGGGACAGGAAGTCGTTGAAACCTCGGTCTCCCGCCTGCACACGGAACAGGTTCTCCAGATACGAGACGAACCCTTCCCACGGATCGTCGATCTCCAGCGCCTCCTCGGACCCGTCGAGAAACTCCTGAACACGAGGCTCAAGGGCGGCGAGGAGCAGATCCATGCGGGTCGGGAAGTGCCGATACAGGGTCCCGATCGCGACATCGGCGTCGCGAGCGATCCGCTCCAGCGAAGCATCCACCCCGCGGGCGGCGAACTCGCGCTGCGCAGCGGCGATCAGCCTGTCACGACGCTCCTGGGCATCGCGGCGCAACGGCACCCCCGCCCGCTCCGCGCCACTGATAGTCACAGAACCAATTTACCTCGAAATCGAGGCCACCCTCCGGTACTCCCACACACGTTTCCCTCCCGTCCAGCACCAGTCCCGTCAAGGGTCTTCTGCGAATGCTCGGAATAGATGAGGCACCCCTCCGGTTCTATCCCATGACCGGAGGGGTACCTCACCTTGAGGCCGCACGGTCAACCGACACAGACACCACGAAGGAGCACATCATGACGAGCATCAGCATCATCGGCTCGGGGAACATGGCCAGAGCCATCGGCACCCTGGCCCTCAAGGGCGGCAACACCGTCGAGATCACAAGCCGGGATCCCAACAAGGCCGGCGCCCTGGTGCGAGCGCTCGGTGACGGGGCCACGGCCGGAACATGGGGCGTCGCACCCACCGGAGACATCGTCATCCTCGCCGTACTGTTCGCCGGCGCTGTTCCGGTCGTCAGGCAATACGGCGAGGCGCTGGCCGGCAAGATCGTCGTCGACATCACCAACCCGTTCAACGCCGACGCCACAGGGCTCGCCATTGCTCATGACACCTCCGTCGCGCAGATGGTCGACGAGGCCACCCCTGCAAGCACCCACGTCGTGAAGGCGTTCAACACCCTCTTCAGCCACGTGATTGCGGCGGGACACCCTGTGGATGTGTTCATGGCAGGCGATGACGCGCAGGCCAAGGCGAGTGTCTCCGCGTTCATCACGAGCCTCGGGCTTCGCCCTCGGGACGTCGGTGATCTGAACATGGCGCACTGGTTGGAGAGCGCAAGCCTGCTGGAGATGGGTCTGGCCCGAGCCGGCCTGGGGTTCAACATCTCCCTAGGCGTCAATCTCGGAGGAGCGGAGTGATCATGGGAAAGCTCGATGGCAAGGTCGCGGTGATCACAGGGGCGACGAGTGGCATGGCGCTGGCCGGCGCCAAGTTGTTCGTTGAGGAAGGAGCTCACGTCTTCATCACCGGTCGACGCAAGGACGCGGTGGACGAAGCCGTGAAGCTGATCGGACGCAACGTTACCGGCGTGCAGGCCGATTCGGCCGACCTCGATGACCTGGATCGCCTGTTCGAGACGGTCAGACAGGAGAAGGGTGCGATCGATGTGCTGTGGGCAAGCGCGGGAATGGGTGAGCAAGGCAAGCTCGGCGAGATCACGGAACAGCAGTTCGATGCCGCATTCTCGGTGAACGCGCGCGGCACGCTGTTCACGGTTCAGAAGGCGCTGCCGCTGCTCAACGATGGCGGCTCGATCTTCATGACCGGGTCAAATGCTTCGCTCAGGGGTTACCCCGACTGGAGCGTGTACGCGGCGAGCAAGGCTGTTCTGCCCGCCTACGCACGGGTGTGGGTGTCGGAGCTGAGGGACAGGAAGATCCGGGTGAACGTGCTGACCCCCGGCCAGGTCGGTTCGCCGATGATGGAGAAGGTGATGGATGCGGAGATGAAGGCCGCATTCGAGTCGGTGATCCCGCGGCGCAAGATGGGCCGACCTGAGGAGATCGCGTCAGTGGCGTTGTTCCTCGCCTCGGACGACTCGAGTTACGTCAACGGGATGGAACTGGTTGCCGACGGGGGCGCGACCGTGATCTGAGCGCGTCGCGTGCGGCACCCATCTCTGTACCCACTCGGCGCTGGGCTGCGGGCTTCGGCACGCGCCGCCCAGCGCCGGGTCGTCACCTTTCCGTGATCATTCATCTCGAAGACACGGTGATGTCATGCGCGGGCGCGACCGTGGGAGTGTTCAGTGCTCCCCACCTCCCAAGGAGATCAAACAATGCGCACTCGCACACTCACGCTGGCCGCCGCGGCCGGTATCGTCGGGCTCTCGCTCGTCGCCACCCCTGCCATCGCCGCCCAGCCGGAGAAGGTCTCGGTCATCACGACGGCGCACCGCGGCGCGATGGCCTACGCACCCGAGAACGCGCTCGCCGCATTCGAGGTCGGCATCGAGCAGAAGGCCACCTGGATCGAGTCTGACGTGCAGCTCAGCAAGGACGGTGTGGCCGTCCTGATCCACGACACCACCCTGACCCGCACCACGAACGTCGAGGAGGTCTACCCCGACCGCGCGCCCTGGAAGGTCGCCGACTTCACGCTGGAGGAGATCAAGCAGCTCGACGCCGGCTCATGGTTCGGTGAGGAGTTCACCGGCGAGCAGGTCCCCACGCTCGCCGAGATGGTGGCGCAGGTGCGGTCGAGCCGATCGGGCATCATCATGGAGCTCAAGTCGCCCGAGCTGTACCCGGGCGTCGAGCAGGAGGTCATCGACGTCTTCGATTCGTTCCCCGGCTACATCAACTCGGCACTCGCGAGCGAGCGCCTCGCGGTGCAGAGCTTCAACTGGGACTCGATGGCGACCTACGCTGAGCTGCAGCCCGAGGTGCCGGTGGGCCTGCTCGGCACGGTGCCTGTCGCGGACCTCGCCGCCTACGGTCAGTGGGCTGACCAGGTGAACCCGAACTTCGGTGCCGTCACGGCCGACTACGTCAACGCGGTGCACGATGCCGGCATGGTCATCAACACCTACACGGTCAACGAGGTCGCCGACATGGCGCGCCTGCTCGACTACGGCGTCGACGGGATCATCACCAACCGTCCCGACGTGCTCGAAGACCTGCTCGCTCAGCGCAACATCGAGAAGCGCTAGGCGATCTTCGACAGGCCCGTTCGATCCCCGGATCGGACGGGCCGCTTCGCAGATATCGAGCAATAGCAGCAGCCCGCTTCGCGTCCTGCCCGTCAGCGTCGGGCGCCTCGAGCGCCGCAGCTGTCTCCCCGGCTTGCGCGGTCTTGTAGACGTGTTTGAGCACGTCGTCGATGACTGCGTGGCAGCAATAGACAGAGACTCCACGTCGCGTGCCCGATTGAGGACAAGTTCGACGAACGACACGGCGAGATACGCTTGGCCGCGAGCCCCTGGCTCCGAGGATTATTCGTTTCGGTCGCGATGAAACGCTGGGGAGGAAAGATGATCGATATCGACGAGTCCCTGGTGGCCGAACTCATATCGGAGCAGTTTCCACACTGGAGCACACTGCGCATTCGCGCGGTTCCGCAACAGGGATGGGACAACCGGACGTTTCGCCTGGGAGATGACCTGTCCGTGCGGTTGCCCAGTGGCGAGGCCTATGCCGCGGCTGTCGAGAAAGAGAAGCGCGCGCTCGAGTTCCTCGACGGGAAGCTTCCCGTCGAAGTCCCCGGTGTCATGGCAGTCGGAGCGCCAAGTCAGGACTACCCGCTTCCTTGGTCCGTACGTCGATGGTTGCCCGGTAAAACGATCGACGAGAATTCGCTGATCGACCGGGTCTCCTTGGCCGTCGATCTGGGATCCGTGTTGCGCGCATTGAGATCCCTCCCGACGGGTGCGGGCGCCGCAGCGGGACGACATTCCTTCTACCGCGGCTGTCATCCGAGCGTGTACAGCGATCAAGTGCAGATCGCCCTCGAACGTCTGGGAGACGACGTCGATGCGGAGCGGTGCCGAGAGATCTGGCTCTCCGCGACGACGTCTGCGTGGGAGTCCGAGCCCGTCTGGTTTCACGGAGACGTTGCCACCGGCAACCTCCTCACAGAGGAGGGAAGACTCTCGGCAGTCATCGATCTCGGCACATGCGGGATCGGCGACCCCGCATGTGATCTCGTCATCGCGTGGACCTACTTCGATGGCGAGGCGCGTGCGGCGTTTCGCGAGTCGGTCGCTCTCGATGATGCAACATGGCAACGCGCGCAAGGATGGGCCCTCTGGAAAGCACTTGTAACCATGTCGGACCAGTCCAGCCCAGATCCCGGGAGAACTCAGCAGCGCGTGCTGGCCCGAGTCCTCTCCACAGCGCCCTAGGTGTTCTTTCCATTGACATCCGAGCGCATCGTTGAACACCTACATCAGTTGAAGTCGCCGCCAGGAGCCATGTCGGCGAATCGCGAGTAGTGCCCCTGGAATGCGACATTGATCGTCGCGGTCGGACCGTTACGGTGCTTGGCAACGATGAGGTCGGCCTCGCCCGGGCGCACATCCTTGTCGTAGACCGAGTCGCGATGCAGCAGGATCACCATGTCGGCATCCTGCTCAATCGAGCCCGACTCTCGCAGGTCGCTGATCTGCGGCTTCTTGTCCTGACGGGCCTCAGAACCACGGTTCAGCTGCGAGAGCGCGATGACCGGAACCTGCAGCTCCTTCGCGAGCAGCTTCAGCGCACGTGAGAACTCCGAGACCTCCTGCTGACGCGACTCGACACGCTTACCGCTCGTCATCAGCTGCAAGTAGTCGATCACGACCATGCGCAGACCCTCGCGCTGCTTCAGGCGTCGACACTTCGCGCGGATCTCGACCAGCGTCATGTTGGGGCTGTCGTCGATGTAGAGCGGCGCGTCGTTTATGCGTCCGCGCGTCGCGGCGACCGTGGTCCAGTCGCGTGGGTCTAGCGTTCCCTTTCGCATGTGCTGCAGCGGGATCGCGCCCTCGGCGCTGAGCAGACGCATCGCGATCTCGCTCTTGCCCATCTCGAGCGAGAAGAAGATCGCCGGCTGGCCGTGGCCGATCGCCGCAGCCCGAGCGAAGTCGAGCGCGAGCGTCGACTTACCCATCGCGGGGCGAGCGGCGACGACGATCATCTGTCCGCCGTGCAGGCCGTTTGTGAGTTCGTCGAGTTCTTTGAACCCGGTCGGCACGCCCGTCATGGAGCCGTCGCGGCCGCTGGCCGCCTCGATCTCCTCGAGCGCAGCATCCACCGCGACCGTCAGAGGCACGTAGTCCTCGGCGGTCTCTGTACCGGTGACCGCGTAGATCTCGGCCTGCGCGTTGTTGACGAGATCGGTGGCGTCGCCCTGGCCGTCATATCCGAGCTGAACGATGCGTGTACCGGCGTCGACGAGGCGGCGCAGAATCGAACGCTCAGCGACGATGCCGGCGTAATACCCGGCGTTCGCCGCGGTCGGAACGATCGAGGTCAGGGTGTGCAGGTAGTCAGCACCGCCGGCGCGACCCAGTTCGCCGGTCTTGATGAGTTCGTCGGTGACGGCGACCACGTCGGTGGGCTCACCGTGGGAGTACAGCGAGAGGATGGCCTCGAAGATGAGCTCGTGCTTGGGGATGTAGAAGTCGGCACCCTTAAGGGTTTCGATCACATCGGCGACAGCATCCTTCGAGAGGAGCATTCCGCCCAGAGCGCTCTGTTCGGCGAGGAGGTCGTGCGGCGGCGTGCGCTCTGGCTTGCGCTGGCCCCCGAGGCGCTCCTCTGAGATGTCGGCAATCGACACTGTGCTCCCTTCGATGCGCTGGATGCTGGGTGCGGCGCGGGATCGACTGACCCCGATTGCCGTGCGACGGCGGCGCGTTCTGCGGTAGCAATGAGCGAACCACGCACCACCGACATCTCGTCGCTCGTCCACGCTAGAAGCGCCTTACTTCACCCGCAACACAGCCTGTGGATAACTCTGTGGAGAGTGTGCGGAGAACGTCGGAGTGTCTGTGCACAACGAGTGTGCATAACCCTGTGTCGCAGTTCGGTTTGGACAGATTTTATTCCACGTGACCTGGCTTTTTACAGATCCCCAGCCTGTGGATGACAATCTGTTTAAACGGCTTATTGAAGGTTGAGCCCGTTGGGGGTGACATGTGTACAACCTGGGGAGAAGTCAAGCCCGGAATATCTCGGGCGCGTCCCTCTCTGATCGTCGAGGAACGCGCTGGTCAAACCTCAATAACCCCCTGGACAGACGACCAGTGCCGGAGTATCTTCAGGTCAATGACGCGCGTTGCGTCAAGACGTTTCGCTTCGGAGGGGAGGTGAACGTGGCCACTGCCGAATCCCATCGGATTCCATACGGTGTCGTCTGGGGCTCTTTCGGTGTGCTCGCATGGGCTGCGTTCAGCATCCTCACCGGGGGTGGCTCTGCGCACGCTGACGATGAGTCCGTTTCCCCACTCGGCGAGCTCGCCGGTGTGGTGAGTTCGACGCTGGATGACACCGTCGCTCCCGTCGTGGAACCCGTGGTCGTGGAGGTCGTCGCCCCCGTCGTGCAGAAGGTTGTGGCCCCGGTCGTGAAACCGGTCGCGCAGAAGGTCGTCTCTCCGGTCACACAGACGGTGGTCGCGCCGGTCGCGAAGACCGTGCCTGTCGTCGATGCCATCGCACCGGCAGTATCCGACACCGCCACCGCCGTGGTCGCCCCCGTCACCGACGTCCTGCAGGAGTCGCCCCTGTCGCAGGTGACCGCCCCCGTGTTCTCGGCGGTCGCCGAAGTTCCCGTCGTCGGAAAAGTGCTCGATGACCTCGGCGTCACCACCGGCGTGACCGCGATCGTGGACGCCGTCGATGCCACGACCGGACTGCTCGGGGATGCCCTCGACGACACCGTTGCCCCGATCGTCGAAGGTCTGGATCCGACTTCACGGAATCCCATCAGCGCCCTCGCGCCGACCCCGACCGTCGACGGCGCGCCCGGGGACGTGCCGATCGACCTCGATCCGTCCCCTGCCGTAGTCGCCGACGAAGGCATCATTCCGTCGCGCGCCGGGAACGCCCTAGCCACCGATGGACTGCATTTCAACGCTGTCCATGCCGCGACTGCCAGCGCTGATCCGGGTGCCGACGCCACGAGTGTGCCCACAACGCCCGCCATGGCTGCTCATGCACCCCCGGCATCGACCGCTCCCACGTCTTCCGCAGCAAACGGTGGAGGGTCCATGGGCGACGGCGCACAGTTCCGCTCCCACCAATTCGATCCGCTCCATTCCTGGACGCGGATGCACGAGGCACCGGATGACGAACTTCCGTCGTCACCGGTCGCCGACGCTGACGTCTCTCCTGACTGACCGGGGTCGTGTCATCCATCGCGGATGACAGACATGGTGCTGCGCGCGCACTCAGATCGCGCGCTATCAACCAACCCAATTTCAGTCAGGAGCTGAATCATCATGCGAACCATCATGAAGCGCGCCCTCTGGGGAGTGCTGGTAGCCGGCGGGATCACCCTGCTCGGTGCCACGGCCGCGAATGCGGCAGTAACCGACGGAGAGGACAGCGTCCTTTCCGGAACCCAGGCGATCATCCCCGTCTCGGTACCCGTCAATGTCACCGACAATGCCGTATCGGTGCTCGGAACGTCGACCGCGGAAGCGCCTGCTCCGGCACCTGCTCCCGCGCCGGCACCCGCACCGGAAGCGGACACGAGTGGCGGAGGGGGCACGGGTTCGGGAACCCAGGCCGTCGTCACCGTCGATGCTCCGGTGTCAGTCGAGAATGTCGCGGTCGCTGTACTCGGCACGTCCGAGACCGCACCCGCGTCCACGTCGACGACAGACGAGCCGGCGGCATCGCCCGCCCCGGCCGTCACCACTTCTGGCATGGATGGAGTGTTGTCAGGCACACAGGCACTGGTCGCCGTGAACGCGCCGATCACCGTGAGCGGAAACTCGCTCGCAGTTGCAGGTGACAGTCAAGTCTCAGATTCGGATGCCGGGGCACCCGTGTCCTCGATTCCGGCTGACAGCGACGGCGCGCCATCCACCGAGCCGACCACCGATGGAGCCGACGGCACGGCGAGCGGCACCCAAGTCGTCGCACCCGTCACCGCACCCGTGAATGCGACAGGCAACGCGATCTCCGTCCTCGGGGACAGTGCAGTCACGTCTGACGGCACGGCAACCGGAGACTCCAGTGCGGCTCCCGCCGTACAGCCGACCACCGGCGGCGCTGACGGCATTGCCAGCGGCACCCAGGTCGTCACACCGGTCACCGCACCCGTGAATGCGACAGGCAACGCGATCTCCGTCCTCGGAGACAGCGCGGCCACGTCTGACGCCGCGGCAACCGGAACACCAGGCGACAGCGACACGGCACCCGCCGGACCGCCGACTACCGATGGGGCTGATGGCACGGCGAGCGGCACCCAGATCGTTGCGCCCGTCACCGCTCCAGTGGATGCAACAGGCAACGCCATCTCCGTCCTCGGAGACAGCGCAGCGACCTCTGACGGCGCGGCATCCGGAGACACCAGTGCGGCACCCGCCGCACAGCCGACCACCAACGGAGCTGACGGCACCGCCAGCGGCTCGCAAGTGACCGCGCCCGTCACCGCTCCAGTGAACGCGACCGGCAACGCGATCGCCATCCTCGGGGACAGCGCCGCCACGTCTGACGAAGCGGCATCCGGAACACCGGGAGGAAGCGACGCGGCTCCGGCCACCGGCGGCGCTGACGGCACCGCCAGCGGCACCCAGGTCGTCGCACCCGTCACCGCACCAGCGGGAGTGACCGGCAACGCGATCTCCGTCCTCGGGACTAGCTCGGTGACCGGTGGGGGTGCATCCACCGGTGGGACGCCTCCGGCAGGCGAGGGCCAGACCGACGGTACCGGATCGCTGCTCGGCGGAACTCAAGTGGTTCTGCCCATCACCGCTCCGATCACGATCGGCGGCAACGCCGTCGGCATCGTCGGTGACGCGACAGTCACTGGCCCGGGGACGATCCCCGGAACCGACCCCGGAACCGACCCTGGAACGAACCCGGGAACGGATCCTGGAACCAACCCAGGCACCGGCCCAGGAACCGACCCGGGCACCAACCCCGGAACGAACCCCGGAACCGACAATGCTTCTGGCGTCGAGTCGGCCCCGAGTGGCCAGGCCGGCAACGTCGTTCAGGCAGACGGTGCCGCACTCGCCGCGACCGGATCGGACTTCCCGTTCGGTTCGGCGGTGCTTGCGCTCGCGATGCTGTTGATCGGAGTTGGACTCATGCGCCGCCGCATCGCGGCGTGACGACCGCCGACGGGCCCGGCGGCCCCGCAAGTCGTCGCCGACCCTGTCGGAGTGCGTGCAGAGCAAGCTCAGGCATCCCCTCCTGAGCGGTTCTCGCTGCGGATGTCTGACGCAGCCCCTCTGCGAGACGCACATGGCCGGATGCCCCGGGTCCCCAGCCCGGGGCATCCGATGTGCCCTGAACCAGGGATAACGACGCTTCAACGACGGATGCCCCGGAGTCCGAAGACTCCGGGGCATCCGAACGATGCAGTATCGACTACTTGGCCGCGACCACCTGAAGGGTGATGACGGCGACGACGTCTTCGTGCAGACGCACAGTCGCCTCGTGCTCACCTGTCGCCTTGATCGGCGAGGTGATGGTGACCTTGCGCTTGTCGATCGTGCCGAGGCCGGCAGCCTCGACAGCGTTTGCGACGTGCTCGGTCTTGACCGAACCGAACAGACGTCCGGCGCCGCCGGCCTTGACGGCCAGACGAACCTTCGTGTCCTCGATCTTGTCCTTGAGAGCCACAGCCTCGTCGCGATCGTGGATCGCGCGCGACTTGCGTGCAGCCTGGATCGACTCGACCTGCTTTGCGCCACCACGGGTCCACGCCGTAGCGAAGCCCTGGGGGATGAGGTAGTTGCGGGCGTACCCGTTCTTGACCTCGACCACGTCACCGGCGCTTCCGAGCCCGGCGACCTCATTCGTGAGAATCAGCTTTGCCATGTCGATACCCCTTAGCGGCCAGCGCCGGCGTAAGGCAGGAGCGCCATCTCGCGTGCGTTCTTGATCGCCGTGGCGATCAGACGCTGCTCCTGCACCGAGACACCGGTGATACGACGGGCGCGGATCTTGCCGCGCTCCGAGACGAACTTGCGAAGCGTTGCGACGTCCTTGTAATCAATGACGCCAACCCGGATCGACTTCGCGGGAGCGGTGGGCTTGCCACCCTTCCGCGGCTTGCGGCGGTCGCCGCTCGACTTTCCAGCCATGGTTATTCCTTATCAATAAAAGATTGCAATGTCAGGCTCCGACCGTCGGTCGCTGAGCCTGTCGAAGCGTTAGAACGGGGTGTCGTCGCCGAAGCTGCCCGGAGTGCTCCAGGCATCGGCACTGGTCGAAGAACCGGGCGTTGACCACGGCTCCTCCGACACCTGCTGCTGCTGCGCTGGGCGCTGTCCCCCACCGCCGCCACCGGCGCCGCCGGAAGCTGCACGGGTGACCTGTGCCGTCGCGTATCGCAGGGACGGTCCGATCTCGTCGACCTCGAGCTCGATGGCCGTGCGGTTGTTGCCCTCACGGTCCTGGTAGGAACGCTGGCGAAGACGACCCTGCGCAACAACACGCATGCCCTTCGTCAGAGAACCCGCCACGTGCTCAGCGAACTCGCGCCACACGGACGCACGGAGGAACAGCGCGTCGCCGTCCTTCCACTCGTTCGCCTGACGGTCGAAGGTTCGCGGCGTCGATGCGATGGTGAAGTTCGCCACCGGCAGCCCGTTCTGCGTGTAACGCAGCTCGGGGTCGGCCGTGAGGTTTCCCACCACGGTGATGACGGTTTCGCCGGCCATGAGCCTTAGGCCTTCGCTGCCTTGGCAGCCTTACGAGCTGCCTTCTCCTCGGAGCGCTTGGCTTCGAATGCGACCATCGCCTGAGCTTCCTCAGAACGAAGAACCTTGGTGCGCATGATCTGCTCGTTCAGGCCCAGCTGGCGGTCGAGCTCCTGCGTGGCAGCGCTCGTCGCCGTGAAGTTGACGACGGCGTAGATGCCCTCGGTCTTCTTCTGGATCTCGTATGCAAGACGGCGCTTGCCCCAGATGTCGACCTTGTCCACAGTGCCACCATCGTTGGTGATG
>Ga0247738_10000062_pt1 | contig 71863 bp, 76 predicted proteins | sample UWRJL013104B2_FD_180936 | JGI IMG/M metagenome (GOLD analysis project Ga0247738, IMG submission 180936) | Plant litter microbial communities from Arlington Agricultural Research Station in Wisconsin, United States - UWRJ-L013-104B-2 | ecosystem: Environmental > Terrestrial > Plant litter >...
GACGTCGTGCACGCCGTCTAGCCGGCCGTCCACGCGCACCTGCACGCGATCGTGCGCGGTGTCGGCCGATCCCGCCGGCGCCACCAGATTCTGCCGCGCCAGCGCTTCGAAGACGGCCGAGGGCGGGATGCCCAGCGCCGCGAGTCGGCGCGTCGACACCTCCACGTAAACGCGCTCGGCCTGCTTGCCCAGCACGTCCACCCTCCCAGCACCGGGCACGGTCTGCAAGCGGCGCTTCACGTCTTCGGTGACGGTCAGCAGCTCGGCCATCGAGAGCTCGGGCGCGCTCAAGGCGTAGAGCACGCTGTAGCGGTCGCTGTACTCATCGTTGAAGAAAGGGCCACGCACCCCTTCGGGAAACTCCTGGCGGACGTCGCCGATCCTCTTGCGCACCTGGTACCAGGCCTTGTCCAGCTCCTCCTTGCTGCTGCCGCCCTTCATCCACAGCGTGATGCCGCCGTAGCCCTGGCGCGCAAAGCTGCGCACGTAGTCGAAGCTGTCCAGTTCCTGTAACTTGCGCTCGATGCGGTTGAGCACTTGGTCCTGCACGTCCTGCGCCGTGGCGCCAGGCCACACCACGATGGCTGTCATCTGCGGCACTTCGAAGGTGGGATCCTCTAAACGCCCCAGCCGGCTGAACGAGAAGATGCCGACGACCAACGTCGTGATGATCAGAAACAGAACCATGGGCCGATGCGTGACGGCCCATTGCGAAAGATTGAAGCGCCTCATGAGCGGCTATCGGCAACAGTGGCCGTGGTGGAGTGAGGGGCACGCTCGATGGCGCGCACTGCGGTGCCCGCATCGAGCTTCTGGGCGCCCACGCTGACGACCTTGCTGCCCATGATCAGACCCGTGACCTGAACCGTGGCGTCGTCGATGGCCACTACCTGGACCGGTGTGAACTCGAGGCCCGAACCCTGGACGTTCAACGTCCACACACCGGCGGGGCCGCTGCCCTTGACCAAAGCACTCACGGGCAGCACAGCGGTCGCGGGGCCCGCCTGCGCTGCCGATAGCGTCAACTGCATCGTGCTGCCGAGCGGCAGCGCAGCCACGGGTTCGCGCGATTCGGGCGCGGCCGAATAGCGCGCGCGGTAGGTCCGGCCTTGCACGCTGGCCTGTGGTGAGAGCTCACGCAGCACGAGACGCACCTGCGATGTCGGATCGTTCCAGGGGGCCGCCGTGGCGATCAGGCTTCGCGCCCGGCCGACCCAATCCTCGGGCAGCTCAGCGACGATCTCGCGTTCGCCTTCACGGGCCAGTGACAGCAAGGGCTGGCCTTCCGCGACCACCTGGCCGCGCTCGAAGCGCAGCGTCGTGACGACGCCCGCGTAGGGCGCAACCAGCGTGGCGTAGGCCTCGCGATTGCGCGCCAGCTCGAGCTGGCGATTCGCTTGGTCCAGGCGCGCGGCGGCGGCGGCGGCGCGCGCTTTCTGCCGCTCGTGGTCGGCGGCGCCTACCGAGCCGTCCGCCAGTAGCCGCCGAAAGCGCGCCTCGTCGGACGCCGCCTGCTGCGCATCCACGGACGCGGCCTGCACCTGGTCGGCTGCGGACTTCACGGCCAGTTGGTAATCGGCAGGATCCAGACGGGCGATGACTTGGCCTGCCTTGACGCTGTCGCCGACTTCCACCATCCGCTCGACCACCTTGCCTCCCGTCCGAAAGCCCAGTTCCGTCTCCACGCGGGGCCGGACCACCGAAGTGAAGCTGCGGCTCTGTATGGAGTTGGCCGGTGTGACGGTCGTCACGAAGACCGGCTTCACGATGGCGACTGGCGCTGGCGGTTCGCTGCAGGCCGTCAGCAGCAGGCTGGCGACTGCCAGGCTCGAGAGCGAGAGGACCGGGAAGAAACTGTTCAATCGGGTGTTCATCGCGGCGTCCCTGTGGCAAGGAAAGTGATGCCGGCGTCGGCGTTCGTCATGTGAAACTCGCCGCCCAGAGCCTTGTAGAGCTGCACGTCGGCCAGCGCCTGCTGCAAGCGGCTCTCCGCCAAGGCCAGTTCGCTGGCCAGTACGGAGCGCTGCACGTCCAGCAGAACCAGAAGGTCAATCTGGCCTTCGCGCTGCAGCGACTCCGCGCGCTGCAGCGAGCGGCTGCGATGCTGGGCCGTGCGCGCGAGGGATGCATTGCGCTCGGCTTCCTGCGAGCGCACGAGCAGGCTGTCTTCGACTTCCTGTACCGCCACGAGCACCGCCTTCTGCCAGACCAGCAAGGCCTCGTCGGCGCGCGCGGACTGCACGCGAACGCCGGCGTCGATTCGGCCGGCATTGAAGATCGGCATCGCAAAGGCGAGCGCGACGTTGGAGAAGTGCACCGGCGCGAGGTCGAGTTCGTTGAGCCGCAAGTCTTGGCGACCTACCAATGCATTCAGGAACAGCTTGGGCCACCACTGGGCCCGGGCTTCGGCAGTGCGCAGCGCCTCGGCACCGACGCGCGCCTCGGCGGCGACCAGGTCGGGACGGCGTCTCAGTAGCTCACTGGGCTGACCCGTCGCGATGGCGCGCGTTGCCGGCCACGCGAAACCGTTGTCAGCGTCAACGACGCGCGCAGACGGGTTGCGGCCGAGCAGTACGGCCAACCTGGTTTGCGTGGTGCCGACCAGCATCCGCAGCGCTGGCACCTGGGCATCCAGCGCGTCGGCTTCGGCGCGCGCGCGATCATGGTCGAACGCACTGGCCTGGCCTTCGCGCAGGCGGCTTTCCACGCGGCTGGCGGTGTCCCGTTGCGCCTTCGCCAGGGCCTGCACGATGCGCAGCCTCTCTTGGGCGCTACGCAGCACGAAATACTGGCGCGCGACCTCGCTGGCGACCAGCAATCGGGCGCCTTGTACGCCCGCCGCCGCCGCCGTGGTGTCGGCCTGCATCGCGTCGCGCGCAGCCCGCACGCCCCCTGCCAGGTCGATCTCCCAGGCCACGTCGATTCCGGCGCTCAGCGCGCGCGTGTCGGGCATCCCTTGCTTCAAGAACTCGGGCAAGCCGCTGCTGCTGCGCGATGCGGAAGCCTGCACGCCCACCGCCGGCCACAGGCGGGAGGCCTGGGCATCGGCGCCTGCGCGGGCCTGGGCGACGCGCTGGAGTGCGATGTTGATGTCCTGGTTGGAGCCGAGCGCTTCCTCAACCAGCGCGGTGAGAGTGGAATCCCCCAGGACGGCCCACCACGCTGCGTCCGCGGCTGCGCTCTCCGCCTGTGCCGCATGGCTGTGGGCAAAGTCGGCCGCGAGGGGCACTGAGGGCGCAGGAGCCTGCACGGGGGGTGTCGAGCACGCCGACAGCACAGCCCATGCCGCGAGCGACAGAAGACGGGTTGCCCGGGAGCCCGGACTGCGGCTGCGCCAAGAGGATGAGGCCATGGTTTGATTTGTTACTGGACTGGAAAGTACAGTAATGTGCAGCGGATATAGTAAACTGTCAAGTACAATAAATACACCAGGAATCCCGCCGTGCTTGATGGCCCTTTGCCGCCACTGCTCGCACCGCTTGCCCTGCCGCGTGCAGAAAGTCCTTGACTGCACCTGAGCTATAGTGAACTTTCAAGTCCACCAAATCTGCCGATGGCTCCCCTTGTACCTACTCCCAAGCCCCAACGCGGCCGGCCACGTGACCCCGAGCGCGTGAGGCGCATCCTGGAATCGGCGCAGAGGCACTTCAACGAGCATGGCTTGGAGCGTGCCAGCGTGGACGCCATCGCCGCGGACGCCGGTGTGTCCAAGATGACCGTGTACAGCAACTTTGGGTCCAAGGAGGGGCTGTTCCAGGTGGTCGTGCGCGACAGGACGGCGACGGTTGTCGCTGGCGTCCCGGGCGCGGGGGCGCTGGACCCGGACCAGCCGGAGCAGGCGCTGCTGGCGATCGGCGCCAGGTTTCTTGCACTAGCGCGGGGGGACGACGCCCTGGGCGCGATGCGCTCTGTCTACGGCGTCGCGGGGGCACAGCCGGAAGTCTGCCGTGCGTTCTACAAGGAAGGTCCTGAGCGTGCGAACGCCGAGCTGGCTGCATACCTGCGCCGTGCCCACTTGGCTGGCACGCTGAAGGTGCGGAACCCCCTTCAGGCAGCGGACCTGTTCCTGTCGATGTTCCTGGGCTCCGGGCACTTCCGCGGACTGCTCAAGCTCGAGTTGCCAGATTCGCGAGAGAACAAGGCCCTTCTGCGCGAGGCCGTACGGGTCTTCATGGCGGCCTACAGCGCGTAGGCATTCACAATGCGGCTTGAGGTCGCGAGCACGTGGCGGGAAGCGAAGGTTTCTCCATGTGCGCGCTGACCTCGCGGTGGCGGGCGGCCTGCTGGTGCTCGCGATGCACGCCGGGCTTCGCCTTAGCGGGCATCACGTCCGTCCGCGCGAAGACGCGGCCTCGAGGGCACCGGGCGGCCCCTCCTTCAGGCCATCGAACAGCAACAAGAAGACGCCCCGCAGCCAAGTGTTGCCTGCGCCCATATAGAAACGGTGATGCCAGTGTTGAATTCCACTGATCTCTGACCCGAGATTTCCATCGAATCCTGACTCACCCGCTTTGTGAGCAAAGCAGCTCACGGTGTGGATAAGTGCTTTGTTTTCTCCTTTTCAGACTTAGGGTGTGTGGAGCTGCAGCAAACAGTGGCGCACTTTGCTGCCGCTCCACACAATCCCGTACGCCTTCTGTGTTCGCGTTTCGCCTTTGGGTGCTGGCAGGACACTTCACCTTGCGTTAGGGCACTTTGTGGCTACAGCGAGCTGCCCCGGGATACAGAGGTGCTCTCTCGTAGGATCTCGAAGACGTCAACTGGAACTGATGTGGGCCGCCGGCGTTTCCGCAGCGAAGCGGCGCATTGCGTATCCAAAGAGGCTCCTTGGCCTCAGCGGACCTTGACGCGGGCAAAGGCTTTGACAGCCGAGCGGGCTGAGAACACGGCTTTGTTCTCAGGAGCAGAAATCTTCGCGAAGGTGCGAACAACCGCGTCGTCCAAGCCTGCCTTCTTCGCAACGTCAGCGACGGTAGCAGCTTGCGCCAACCGGGTGCGGGCGGCGGTAGCAGTAGCGCGGAACGGTGGAGAAGTGGTCATGATGGAGCATTCTACGAATAACCACCTTTAAGCTGAAGTCGCGCAAGAAGCTCTTCAAAGGACTCGTGCTTCCAAAGGAGTGACGCCAGGAGCTCATCAGGCTACCGCTACTGACGCGAGTCTGATCCTCGGGCTGCCACGTCCCTCACACAAGCGGTGCGGCAGTGCGAGCAAGAAGTGCTGGCCGAAGCTGGTTTGCTGCGCGTGGTAAAACTCACACGTCGCACGCACGTGCGGCTTTTCATCTCAACAACTGAACTCAAAATCAACCATGGCAACTGCAAAGAAGGTACCTGCAAAGACTGCAACCAAGAAGGTCGCTGCGAAGGCTCCGACGAAAGCCGTAGAGAAAAAGTCGGCACCTGCAGCCGTCGCACCTCTCAAGCCCATCAAGGCCACTTTTAACAAGACCACCCTCCTGGCGCACGTCGCCCAGGCATCTGGCCAAGAGCCTAAAGTGGTGAAGGCAGTCCTTTCTGCTCTCGAAGCCACGCTGCTAGCCTCCATCAATAAGAAGGGCGCCGGTGAGTTCACATGGCCAGGCGTGGTGAAGGTCACCGCTCTGCAAGTCGCGGCAAAGAAAGCGCGCAAAGGCGTGGATCCCTTTACCAAGGTGGAGCGCATGTTTGCTGCCAAGCCGGCATCGGTCAAAGTCAAGGCCCGTTTCTTCAAGAAAGTCAAGGACGCGGCGCTTTAAGTCACGGGCGTGCGTCTTTCGACGCTGAATAGCTGAAGGCCGCGATTGCGGCCTTCTTTTTGATGGTGGCGTTCCTTGGGCGGAGCTATCAGTCCGTGGAAGCTGCCTCAATTCTGTTTGTGCTTCAAGTGTTGCCAGACTACCAAGTACTCCCCAGCCAAGTCGAGCTCGTCTGCTAGTGGGTCGGGTTCGAGGCGGATTCCTTCTTCGTCCAGGACAGTGAAATCAAACCAACCCACATTGTCCATTGGCACTAGGCGCTGGTGGATACCGAGTGCACAGGCTGCTTGGTCCCCATAGTCGAGATGTGCCGGTACCGGGTAGGAATACTTGCCCACGGCGCTTCTGTCCAAATCGGAGTAGTTGTCTGCATTGCGATAAGGGGAGAACGATGCGATGACGGTGACCATGTCGACTTCGATGGTGTTCTCGACTGCGGTGTTCATGTTGTTTCCTTGATGTGAAGTGTTCACGCAATATAGCGCCGCGGTTTTATCCATCGTTTCGGTTTTAGGTTCTGTATCAGATCTGGCGTTTTACACGGGCGCGCTCAAGAGACGGTCTTGGCTACACGGTGCACGTCGCCAACATCAGCCCTTGGTCAAACAGCGACTTCGTGGGCATTGACGTCCGTGCAAGTCATTGGCTGCATTCTTGGGACCTGTTCAAGAGGATTTTGCGGACACCCTCCCATTGCTGCGTTCTCTTGAGGTTCCCGAGCCTCCTACGTGCATATTGCATATCAGCCTTGTCACCAGGCACCTCAGCCCAGCGGCAGTGCGTTTGTTCTTTGAGCTTGAGAATGTTGAGTTGCCTTTTCAGTGCAGCTGTTTGCTTCAGCCTTGTGCGGCGGCTGTTGGGCAGGTCCTGTGAGTACATGAGCTCAAGAACCTCTTGGACCTGCGCGTCAGAGACCTCGCTGCTCTGGGATTGATGGACATTGGACCTCTCTTGGATGTACTCGACGTAGGTCTTCAGCTGCTGCGCGCGACGACTCCAATGGAACACCTGCGTTCTTTCGTTTTCGCGTGTGTAGATGTCATCACAGAAGACACTTGCGACCTTCATAGAGGTGACGCAAAAAATGCCGTTGAAAGCAGCGCCCCGAAGCCAGCACTCGAGAACACCGCGTGGCATGGCGCACTCCAGACGACCTTCAAGCGCGTTTCGGTAGGTACTAGACCAGCTGCGCAAAGCTGACTTGCTGTGAACGAGCCATCCGAGTCGTTGACCTGCCACCCCGCTTTCCCAGATGTATGAGCGCCGCGGCTTCGGCGAAGCTTCGATTTCGCTTGCGATCGATCCGTATACGGGTCGACAGAACGAAGTAGGCGGGGAGGGGCAAAAGAGCCTTTGAGACAAGGGTGGAATCTCGCAGAAGAGCGATTGCACGAGAAGCTGACTCGGGATCCAAATCTCTCCATTTGGAGCCTTGAACCGATGGAGCGACTGCCCTCGAGCGGGTAGTTCGCCCCAACCCATCAAGTCGAGATAGAGAGCAACGTTGTCCAGGGTGTGGTGTCGCGAGTCCAAGGTGGCAGCTCGGCTCGCTCCGCGGGGGTCAATCTGACCAGGAATCTGGTGGATGGGGAGAGCTAGCTGCTTGCCAGCAAGAGTTTGGGCGTGGCAGTACAGGATGCCATCTGCGGCACTCCTGGAGACGCTGATGATCCATGACATGTAGGTTGCTCCTTCGCTCCCTATATCCACCTCATTTATGTAGAGCTCGCGAGTAACGGGAGGGTGAGCCCTAGACCCCGTCTGCGGTCTAAAACTAAAAGGCGGAGGGTGGAAGCCTGGTTGCTACACCGCTCAGGGACGCCACATGGCGTGTTCTTTAGAAACCGCAACCAGAGACCGCTTCTATGTACACAATTTCTACAAGGTGCTTGACGCTCGACGAAGCGAAAAAGCATTTCGATTGCCTTGCTGAGGCTGACCTAGTCCAACGTGCACCGCAGGAGGTCGCTCTTTCGGGGTGCGAGCTTTGGCTAGAAGGTTGGCAAGAAAGCGATGCTCCCTCGTATGCCCTCATTGTCAGAGTTCCAGGAAAGGGGAGGGAGGAGCTTCGGCAACTTGTCTCGCAAGAAGTTCAGCTCATGAACCGTCCATCTGAAGACCTTTTGCAGCAAGAGACGTTCGCCATCCTGGGCTCAACTGAGCATGGCCTATATGTGCCACTTTGGCGTAGCAAGGTGATGCGTCTTCTGGGCGATGTCCGAGTGATTCGCGTCATCCTTCTGGGTGACGAGCATGTGGTTGACGCGTGCCACGTGTTCTGCGAGCAGGCGCTCGATGACTACTTGGTGGGTTGTCAGGCGCAAATGGATTCCAGTGGGCCTCACTACGTCCCACATCGGTACCACTCTGAGAAGGAAATCGAGGAGGCTAGGACGCGAGGCGGTGACTTCATGGTGCCTGGCTTCAGGGTACATCTAGACGCACCCAGTGGCTGGGGTTGGTGATTCTTTTAGAGGGAGAGCTTCGGCTCTCCCTTTTCTCAAATGAGCTAAGCGAGCCGAACCGAACTTCCTGCCTATGTCCACGGCCGGGCCGCACCATGAAGAGCGAGCGAAACAGGAGAAATGATTTGCCGGTTGCTACAGGTTTTGAGCCGCAGTTGATCTGCATTCTTCTAGGACCTCAATATGAATCAATCCTCCCGCCAGTTTCACAAGCCATTCATTCGAGTAGTAAACCGTGTGGAGCTAATGGACTCTCAAAGGCTGTCACGCAGAGCGGTCAGCATTGCTGCCCTCCCAAAAGGTCCAGTTCTGGTCGTGCCCATAGATACCCCGCTTACGGGTCTGTCCGCTCACTTCGGTGTGACATGCATCGACGGTTGCGACATGCTCTTCTTCGATGTTCAAGCAGGTGGAAAGTACTTTTGCAACGTCGCGAGCGCTGGTGACCCCTTGGTGGTTGCCGCCCTGCAGTACTGCGGTGCGACCGGAGTATTTCCGGTGTGTCTGGAGACGTATGAAGGACCATTTGGCATGGCCCGCTACCCATTCCAGCTCAACGATGCCTACACGCAGGCACTGGTGGATGGCGCGCGCGAAGACTACCTCTCGCAGTTCCAGACGCGATTCAACAGCATTCTCGAGCCTGGTGTTGCTGAGGCGGTCGTGAAATCAAGAACAGGACTGGAGTTTCCGGAAGTAGTCTTGGGTTTTCTGTCCAGCGTCCACACCCAGCCAGCGTTCACTCCAGCACAGTGAGAGCGATTCTCAAGAACCTCCCGGAAGACTCTAATCTACGAAATCCGGTGAGTAGCTCACTATTTCCAACGCTTCGGCACTTTTGCGTAGCCGACGATGTTCGACTGCCCATTCCTCATTGGTCACTCGAATCGAACGCGTCCTGTGGGCTGTCTTGATCACACGTCGCTACACAAACCAGAAAGATGTTCCCGCATCGAAACTAGGTCATCATCAAGTCGCAAGGTCTCCACTTAGAGTGCGCGACCGAAGTGACAAGGGCGCAGTGCTTGAACACTGCGCCCCTAGGGATGTAGCACTGAGGTGTCAGACTCAGTGCTCCTCGACCTAAAACAGAACAAGACGCTCAGCAACTTACCGACGACTTGAAGGCATTTCGCAATAGCGAGAACCACCAAGCCGGCCAGTACGTTCTGAACGAAGCTGCTCTTGACTTCAACTGTGAGTTTCATTGTTCTAAGTAGCCAGGGCCTCTGGCTAAAGTGATAGACGGTTGATTGAGCCCTGCGACGCTGGTATGTCGCAGGGCTTTTTTTTTCTGTCCTCTATGAGGACATTCAAGTCAGCGCACTCACCTGACTTGAACAACCGGATTCCACTCTTAAGGTCGAGCGATCTAGTCTAGATCGAGAGGCCGTCTGGGACGACAGATTTGACGCGACTGCAGGTGCGAAATTTCACACGGAGTGACGCATCGAATGCCTAGGCTGTGCCGATGCCTGCATACGCAGTCACACGTCTCGAACCGACACCGAACTTTTACCCAACACGGACAACAGTGCTGTCAAAATTCAAACTGATCCACGCGTTGAGTGCGTCTACTCGAATAAACTTTGTTGGAACAGCATAGGGTGTATGAACCATCCAGTAGTGGAGGTCACGGCTCACGTACATCTCCACGTCCTTAGCATCGTGATGTTCGGCCTTGGGCCAGTTGAGCAGATCGAGCATGCGATCTCGGTTTTTTGACAGAAACTCTCGTCGCCTGCGAATCCGGCTGAACTGTCCTCTCCGGTCCGACTCATCCTCACCAAAAATGCGATCTCTGAGTCGCCGCGAGTCCTTAAGTGAGTGCGCAGGTTGGTTGTATTTGCACTCCGCGAACACGAGAGTGTTTGTCTTTGGCCAGTAGGCAAGGCAATCGAAGTCTCCGACGTCATCGAACTTCTCATCGCTAAAGCGACGAAAGAAGTCGACGTTTGCAGCGACATACGGCGTGTGGCGCCTGAAGATCTCTTCTGTGCGCTTCTCTAGCGCAGTCTCAATAGATTCTTTGATGGCTCGCACGGCGTCTTGAACGTGTGGCCATGGAAACTCTGCGGGCAATACGCCATCGCGCACAGTCGCTAACCAGATTCGCTGCACCCTGCTGGCCAGCTCTGCGCCCCAGGTGACTTGTGTCGTCCCAATCGGCACCAGCGGCCGGATGGCGTACCTATGCAAGCGTTTGCTGTGCTCCCAAAACGGAACATCAGCCTCCTCAGTAGTTTTTCCTGCAAGTCTTCGAATGTCGCGACCTGACAATGTCAAGAAAGACACAATAGTTGAAGCAACTTCAGCGCTGAGGTCGTCGATGCTGTCAACCATGACCTCAGCGATCCGTTCTGGAGTGGACAGATACACTGACGAAAGCTCGCCGGCCAACCCATGTCTTACAGGTTGAGACAGCACAGTTAGGCTTTGAAGGAGTGATCGCAAGTCGAAGCCCGCGGCTTGCCGGAATGCCTCCTGAAATTCTTTGTCCGTCAAGACATCGGTTGCACCTTCAACGGAATCATCTTCAATTATTTCTTCTCCCAGTCTGATTTTCGCCATCTCCTTTGCATACTTGGCCTCTCGTGCTTGCCAAGTTGTCGAATAGAACACCTCGGGAACGAAGGAGTCGTCGATTTCAACTCCTCCGACGTCCACTGCGTTGTGAAGCACGTCGCTTGCGCTTGCCAAAACCATGTACCAGTCAACTAGGGCAATGAGTTCGCGTAGCGATTCGTCGTCAATCCTTGTCACCCCTTGGGATGCAGAACTGTGTGTCTTCTCCAGTAGATAACGGTAGTTGCGTGCCGCGCCACCAAATTCCTTGCGAGTTTGAGAAAGCACCTCCAGGCGGTCGTAGTCAACCTCATGAGTGCGACTTTGCCGTACGCGTGCCTCACGCATGCGCTCTGCCAAGAGGAGTTCGTCGTGCTGCTCGACGCTAGCAATCACCAGCATCGCTGGATCAAACGTTTTGATTCGATCTTCAATGTGAATTCGAAGTCGGTCACGCGCCGAGTTGATCCGGACCTTCGCCTCTTGCAGCTCATAGCGCCCTGGCTCCAAGCCAATTTGTTTCATCGTCACAGCAAGAGCTTTGCGGGCAAGCTTGTACTCGGTTGGAGTCGGAAGAACCGGGTCGGCATTGTCGGGCACATCAACGGTCCGAGTAGCAACTTGCAATTGATATCGAGCAGGGCCAGCGGCCAAAATCGCTAGACGGGCGTCCAAGTCTTGCGGGGTCGCTATTTCGAGAGCCTCTGAGCATCGTTCCAGGGTCTCTTTTAAGCAGCGAGCCTCGAAGGAACCATTCCTGGCACCGTTCAGACCAGCCTCGACCGCACCTGCATGAATCATCAGTCGAACTTTTGTAGCCGAACCCGTGTTCGCTACGGCGGACAAAACAACTCGTTCAAAGTCTTCAAGGGGCGCCGGAGACTGGTCTGGTTCGATGCCACCCGAGTCCGCCAGATTGCAAGAAAGCACAAGGTGAGTGCGCAGAAAGAGCTCATCATCTGCAAATTTCTCGACTGATTCGTGCAGGGCGTCAATGACCAAGTGCGCGAACAGGTCCAACATCTTGGCGCTACGGATCTCCAGGCCAGGAGCGATGACGACTAGAGCCTGAACGGTGCATTCCCCCACCTCCGTGGAATAGGCTACTGCAAGGTGGTGGCGCGAGCGCAATTCGACGACCCCCTTTCTTGTCCGACTTGCTTGCCACCCCTCGGATCCGTCTGGAAAGCGGCGCGGCGCGACGGCCCAGAACTCAGAGAGGTTTCGAAATCGCCAGCTACTTCCCCAGTGTGGTGCGAGTGAAATCATTGTTGGCGTATCCGCCCCATCCACCAGGACTCCGTGAGTGTCCCGGAAGGTCGCGAATAGATCTCCAAGTCCGCGAGAGAAAGGCGACAAAACCTCTTGCTGGGCGTCGATGAAGCTCCAGAAGCGCTCAAGTTCCTGAAAATCCCTGAGAGCATCAAAGATTGAGATGAGGTCCACCAGAGGCAGGACTCGCGTCGGTTGCTCAGGAATGTCCAGCATGTTGAACCCTGTACCAGACTGAGTCAGGACAATCACTATCTGCAAGTCGTCTTTGTCCGGCCCTAGCTGCTCTCCCCTGCCGAATGACAGTGCCCTCCCATCCTCAAGGCGGAGATGAGCGAAACCGCCCGACTTCAATGCGGCGTACACCGAATTGGCGGCTTCACCTGCTGCATTTAAAGACTGATGATCGCTAACGCAGAACACATATACCTTTGCACCCTCTGTGGTGGCGCAGCTTACGTGGAGATCGCTGAACTCCTGTCGGTCCACCCTCAGTGTCATGGGCCCAACGTGTACGCGCCTAAATCGCTCGGCAATGAAGTGTCCAAGGGCCTTTTGAGTCTGGGCGGTTATGCCAGGTGGCCCAGCTTCCGCCCAGTGGTCGATAACCACGCCTGGTCCGCTGCGCACCGAAACCGGAGCCCAGGACTCACGGTGTTCGACTCCAAGAAATGGGACAACCTGACCCATCATGACGGCATTGCCGAAAGCTTCCCAAGTTAGCGGAGCCTTGTACGCACCCATAGAGGCCGTTAAGGCGTTGCTAGCCTTCGCTCGCCAGGCATCTACTTGGTCGGCTGCCCTGAAGAGCGCTGTGCTGCACGATTCCCAGAATTCCCTATCGGGTGTCTCTACATGCCCGCTATCGGGCTCTGGTAGGGAAGCTCCAAGCTGGTTGGGGACAGTGCCAATCAGACTGGCTTGTATGGCCACCGCAAAATCCATGTCGGCAAGCGCTGCAGGATTGGCTGCATGCGTGATGCGAAACGCTTGTACGAAGTCTGGCAAGCGTTCAAGGGAGCTGCCATAGAACATCGGCACGTAGCCATCACCAAGCCGAACCTTGAACTGTCCCCAGTCTGCTTCGGGTGAGAAGTCTTCGAGCGCGGGAAATGAGGGCCATGCTGAGTAGAGCTCCTGGACGAAGCGAGCAAAGTCCTCGTACGTCTTTATCGGCTGCACACCTTCATGATCCGAATCCATGCCAAGGAGTACTGCGAACGCAAAGAGGTGTTTGACTGGGCTGGCTACATTAGGCGGCCAAATGTCGGAGACCCCAAGTGCAACTGCTGCGTCGAAGCGCACGTATTTGCCCAACACGCGCTCTACAGCCATGACGTCACGTTGGAAATTCGCCTTTACTTCAGCGTCGCGATCCTTTCTGCTGCGGGAGGCCCTCAGCTCCTTTAGGAGTTGCTCCGGTGATCTTTTCGGATTGCCACGCTCCCGACGTTCACGCTTTTCGCGCGACTTCTTTCCCATTTTTCCTCCCATTGCCTCATTTTCATGATGGAAACCTATAGTCGTGCGACCGAGGCTCCACTGGTTGGCTACGCCGAGGGATCAATACAGTGGTGTGCCTTTTACCAAGGAAGCGAGCGATAGAAGCCCTGAACGGACTTCATTGCCTCATCGAATTCCGGCAGCTCTCCGTCCACTTCATCCTGTAGCGTGTCGTAGTCCTTGTGGGCCATCTCCACGATGACCTCTTGTTCCATGGAGTTCACTTCCGGCGTGATGCCCTTGGACTTGCAGGAATCCAGGAAAAACCCGTGTATGCGAGCCAGGTCAGCAGCTTGCAGCTCGATTTCACTCGAGATCAGAAGGTGAAGGTCGTAGACGTCTTGGCGCCGATTCCTCTTTCTGATGGGCTGTTGCAGAAGTGAGCGCAGCTTTTCTGCGATGACGTTGTGCAGGCTGTAGGTGCTCAGTGACACGCCTTCTTCAATTTCGAACACCTCGACGTCAAACACGGCCTCGTTGTAGCTGTAGTCGATCTCAACGACCAATGGAGACTGTTTGGCCTGCAGGCGTTGAAGCGCCCTCTGGCTGGTGGAGTCGGCGTAGCCAATCTTCAGCTTGAGGCTCTGGTGGGTTTTTCCCTCGCCCTTTGGCCTGATTTCAAACGACTGGATCTTGCACCTGGTGGAGTAGGGCAGATGGTCGGACGCAGCAAGGAGCTGTTGGTCGAGCTCTTCAATGAGTGCTGCCTCAGATCCCGGTTGGTACTTCTCGGAGGTGGAGAAGTCGATGTCCCTGGTGAATCGCGAGCTCTCGTAGCGGATGGCCATGAGCAAGCCGCCCTTCATGACCATCTTGGCGTGCAGCTCCTTTGATTGGCCGACACCCTGAAGAATCAGGTGGACAGCCTCACGGAAGTCTTTGTATTCGGCGGGCGCCTGTTCGACCCAGGCGGAGAGGTCTAGTACCTTCACATCATTCATCGTCCGCATTGTTGGGCATCAGGGAGGGCACGTTGATTGAAATTTGCCACTCTTCTGAGTAATAACTTGCGTATTCCTCGTTCGGATCGAGTTTTCTGGAGCCTCCTCGTTGGGCAAATGCTCGCCACCCTTCGATAGTTGGATGGTCTTGGCCACAGACCTCTTTCAGCAGGTAGCCGGCGCGCACCTTCTCTATGGCCTTGCCGTCTTGGTCCACCTCGGAGCAGATTAGGGAGAGGTGGTTTGCGGCGTGTTCTTTGTATGTGTCGATGACATGCTGCATTCCACCGCAGTTTTCTGGTTCGCGAAGCATGTCCAGGAACGTGCGGCCAATGGTTGCGACCCGGATGCCTCGGTCCTTGATGATTTTGAAGGCGCCTCTCTTGGACCGGCGGAGTACATGAAGGTTGGCGGAGCCAATTTTGTCGCCGAGCACGTAACGCAACTGGGGAAGCTTTGCCTCGTTGTATTCAGCTAGGCGCTCGCCCAAGTCTCTGGCCATCCGGTGGCGAGCCTCTTCATTCCACTCAGGGCTGGGGGGAGTGCAGAGATACAAGGTCTTCGGCAGGCGGTCGGTTATGCCGTGGAACGACATGGCGCTAAGGTGAGAAAGGTAAGCGAAGGGATCTGCGGAGCAGGCTACTGCTGCTGGCAGTACCTCAGTCTTTCCGAAGAGCTTGTAGACCGCTCCATGGAAGTCCTTGTGAGCGGTGACTAACTTGACTGCCTTCAGCGCGTCGAGAAGCGAGTCGTAGGTGATGCGGGAGAGGGGGGTGGGGGTGACGCTCGAGAATATGCGACCGAGCTCGTAGCTGGTGATGACAGGCTGGGGCCAGCTGCTGAGTTGGCCTGCCATATCGTTCATAGTGGAAATGCTGTTCACGGCTGTCGCTACACTAAACGTCCTTAGGACGTTTAGTGTAGCGACAGCGGAAGATTTGTCAAGCCAATTGCATTTTTTATCGTGGCGGCGTAAAATCCGTCCTAAGGACGGATTTTACGCCGCCACGTGACGACTTGTTTTTTGAGGGAGGGCGCATCAGTGACAATACAACTGTATATGTTTACAGTTTTTAGATGGCCCCCAATACTCTAGAGGAGCGCCGAGGTATGCATGCTGCACAAAAGCTGATTGCGAGCGCCCTCCTATGCTTTGCTGGCGTCCCAGTTCTGGCTCAACCGGCAGCTCAGGCTCTCCGAGAGGTTTCGCAAGAGCAGCAAGATTGGGTGAATCGCTCCTGCCCGCGCAGTCTGGGGCCAAGTTTGTGGTCATCGTGCGTCACCCGAGAAGTGCGTGCCTTAAGAGAGGGGATACCTGACCTGTCAAAACTTGACGAATCCAGCATCAATTGGGTGAATCAGAGTTGCCCGGTCTCGCTAGGACCCGCCCTGACTAGATCTTGTTTGTTACGCGAGCAAAACGCTATCAACGCAGGAATACCTCCGGTTGAGCATCTCTCAAAAGAAAACCTCGACTGGTTGAAGCAGTCGTGCCCGCAAAGTCTAGGACCACACCTCTACCGCGCGTGTGCCACTCGCGAGCTGCGTGCAATAGGGCAGTGAGCCCGATGAACGTCACTTGGCCTCAAACGAGGCTGTATGCAGTTGGGTAGCGCCAAGCACGCAGTCAGGGGAAATCCCATCCTATGGGATGCGGCGCGGGATGTACTAGACGGAGATCGGCCAGCGTCTGGAGCGGAATGCGAGGTAGCCGTTGGACAAGGGTGAAGTCAATTACGCAGCGACGCTCAGCTTTGACGTGGCCACGGCAGCACTATGGCGCCCGTTGCCGCCCTGTGACGGACATAGACAAATTCAAAGGTCCCCGAGATGTCAGGTGCACCCCTGGCCATCCAGACTTTCTCCATATCATCCATCGTTTCACCGTCAAGCCAAGGGGATTCAAGGCCGATAACCAAAATGCCTGGGCCTAGCTTCGAGACGATGGGAGCGTATGACTGCTTCCGCGCTTTATGCTCCAGGAGATTGCAGAAATTCTCTGCAAACTGCATGTCCATATCCATGAACCCGCCGCTGGCCATCGGAGTATGACCTTTGATTGAACCGTTGCTGCTCAAATCTTGAGCCCATTCTGGGGAGACAAATGCATCCGTTAGCTCAATCCAAGTCGTAAGCTCACCATCGGTAATGATTGCATCTGGAGGATCTGGCCGGGACGCCACTCTCAATGAGAGACCGTGAAGACGGTTGTGTTTCTCCAGCGCATCGTGGAGCATAGCGTTTTCGTGGGCCCATTGAATTTGTGCTCTGCTTTTCATGAAGTCAACTTAGTGGCAGAACATATGAACCATACGAGGGCTGAACTGCTGGAGAGGCATATGAAATGCACATCTTGGCCTCACACACATGCTAACAAGTGCAGTGAGCACACGGCAACGCATCTTTGAAGCCAGCTCACTATAGCAAGATAACTTAAAACTCTTTTCAAGCCCACAGCTAGAGACGCCCGCAGTGAAGAACACCGTGTACATTCCGAGCCGCACGACCGGATACGCACATCCAAAGTGCTACCTTTCCCACACAAATGGGTGCTCAACAAAGATTACCGGTGAGCATTGCATCTCGCATAACCTTCTCAACAGGATCGAGAAGCACAACAAGACCGTTGACGTGGTGGGTCTGGGTTGGCTCCCCAGGGACAGACTGACTTCTATAGGTAAGAAAAATCTAGTGTCGACCGTCCTCTGCTCCCAACACAACTCGGCTCTATCGCCTCTGGATAGTGCTATCGGAGATCTTGTGGAGGCTATTTCTAGCATCGACGCGGACTTCCAAAGTCAAAGCCCCCTCGGGCTTAGCTATTCTGTCGATGGATTGCAGATGGAGCGATGGGTGCTCAAGACGCTATTGGGATTGGTCCGATCTGGCCAAATTAAGCAGCAGTCTGGCGAGTTGTTTACGCTTAAGGTTAAGTGCCTTGAACTCCTCTGTAAGCCTGCAGCGCGATGGCCCTTAGGCTGGGGACTGTATGTAGCCACGCCGGCAGAGATGGTGCACCATTCTTCAAGCTTTGAACTGTTACCTGTGAGCAATCCAGACACTGGTGAAATCCTTGCTGTCGGATTGAAGTTCAACGGCATCGCCATGAATTTTCTCATGGGGAAACCTGGCCATCCAGCGGCATTTGGTGTGCGGCGGCCACGCCGACTCATATTCGTTGCAGGACCTATCAAGTCCCAAATTGAGCTCCTTTGGCCGTCCCGAAAGCAAGGGGCAGCAATCACTTTCTCTCACGTCGGCATTTACAGAGGAACTTCGCCAAGCCATGCGCTCTAGCGCGCCATGCCCTCTGGGCACCCGATGTCGGCCGCTCGGTGGTTAAGTTGGAGAAGGACGTTCGGCAAGGCCTACGTCGCTTTTAGTCGGTATCTTCCTTCCCTAGAACGGCGATGGTTCGATACATGCTTGTGCTGTCATCTCTGCGTTGTAAAGATTCATTGGCTAACCATGCACTGTGGTCTCCGTGTTCTGCAAGACCCAGTGACTGGGCGCTGTAACTGCATGCATATTCTTTCGTAGCCAGCCAGCCAGCTGCTGCTGCATTTGCAAGCACCGGCAACTGCTCGAATCCCATTTCACTGAGAGCCGACAGGAGTTCAAGGCGTCGGTAGCAACTGGGTTGATCGTCCGCTGACCCAAGTGTGACGAGTACCGGAACATCGACCGTCAGTAGCCGACACGCTATCAAGTCGTCTATTGCCTTTTGGTGGACTTGCGCGGACGGAAACGACGAGAAGTATGAAAGGAAGGAGCCAAGCGTATGCCGGGGCACTGCGACCAGCTCAATGCGACCGTGGCTTTGCAGGTCACTGTAGTGCAGGGGAATCTGAGCTCCAGGGATGCCTCCCCGTGAGGCTGGGATCGTAAGGATGGTGGTGGCTAAGAGCATGGACTGCTTGGGATAAATGGATGGTCGCTATACGACACATCACAAATCCTAAGCCCGCCATGGACAGTCATATCTCAAACTCTTTATCGCGCCTTCATGAGTTTTCTCAGCTTCAGGTCGACCGAAATATTGACTTTCTCGCTAGCGACCAGTTTCGACGTCTAGAAGCCGCAGAGCAACTACGCTTCAGAGGAGCGCTCGTTGATGTCACTGCATTGCTTGGTGGGTTCACTGCCGCAGTACTCAAGGTGAAAGCAAGCAGCTTGGAGTCTTACCTAGTTGAGTTGTTCGACTGTCTTGCAATCTTGGAAGCGGTATCGAAAGAGGTAGGCGCTCCCGTCGCTCCAGGTGCTTACGTGATGTACCGAAAGCTCTGTCTTCGTGAGAGCTCAATAGATGGCATAGGTACCGTAGATATCCGTTTGGCCTGACCGAGAGCCAAACCTACCAGTGTGGACGCGAGCTTCCATCTCTTATCCCGCTGCAACAGCGAACGGAGCTCCGGCGATTTTTTTTGGGTCACACTTCGCGCGGCTGAACTGGAGCCCTGTGTGAAGCGTGCGGATTGGCTCTTGGATTTTCAATCCATGCACGAGTCTGGTTAGCCTCTTTCGCTGGCAGGCCCGCCTGCCCGCAAGTTGGCACTGGCGCGCCGTTAGGCGCTTCGACTCACATAGTGGTAGACGCCGGACACCGAGACGGCGTTCGCATGCGTGATTTCGACCGCTTTGGACGGTCGTTGCCCGTGATACTCGCTTCTCTTTCCAACGAGCCATTTCAGGGCTTGGAGGCGGTCCCCCAGGCTGGAACGTTGATGCGCTCCAACGATGGAGAGCGTGTTGTCACGCCGTACGATGACTGCGTGCTTGTGACGCCATCGACCCGTCGAGCCCGCCCTGGAGTGACAGTGGTACGGTACGCGCGGCGCGTACTGGTTCCATAGGACCGCTCTACTTCATGTGGTGCTACGCGAGGGTTGTGCGCTGCTCTGACTCGCAGTAGTGCACTGCTTCAAGTGGAGGAATAGACTCCGTCAGGGGAAATCCCACTCTATAGGATGCGGCGCCGGGTGCTCTAACTGAACCTTTGCCAGGGTTCGCAGCGGAATGCGAGGTAGCCGTTGATGCCCCTCGCGAGCCACCCACTCCAGGATGAGGTCATACAGTCCTTGCGGATTATTCAACCGCCGCGCATTCTTTATGCGCGGCTGCCCGAAATAGCTCGCAATTGTCGTTTTGGCTTCGGTGACGAAAGCCTCGATTCCTTCGCCCAAAGGCATGGCCGGATGAACAACGAATGAGAGGTCGGGATCTGCAACCCTGGTAAACGTACTGCTGGCGTGTCCCGCGTTACGGTCTTGATCAAAGTGATAGTGCCGAATCGGATGCGTCTCGGGCCATAGCGCCTCGGCCGCAGCAATGTCTAGTCGCTGCTGCAACACCAAAACAGAATCACAAACAAGTTCGCCCGTTTCCGGGTGGTGCCCAGCAAAGAACACTGCGTCGCGGCCATGTACAAAAGGCGGGCGAGGCGTCACTCCAAACCACTTGGGCCTGTTGCGTGCATTGCAGTGGCTCCAAACAAATGGTACGGCCCATACAAAGGGATCGTTACCATACATATCGCCCACAACCCCGCCGTGCATTGCGGTGCGATGGTATGCCAGATACGCAGCCATGCTTCTTCCTCCCGTACTCTTAGTGGCAAGCGACAACAACATGTGGTGGGCTTGTGTCCCGCTCCACATCTCTGATGTCTAAGTAAACCTTAAAGAACGACCGGTACGCGTTCACTCAAGCGAATTTTCTGGCTGCCATCGTGATGAAGTGACGACCTTGGTTCAATTGCTCCAGAACATGCCAAAAACGAACCTACCGACCACCTCTATTCCTGATGTAGACGATCTGCTTGGGTTTATCCGTAAGTATCCAGGCTGTACTTTAGAAACGCTCGACGAGGCAAAACCATTCAAGGTTGAGGTTTCCGAGGACATGATGGTGTTTTTTCCTAACGGGGGCAGGGGAGACGAACGCAAGGTTCCACTTGAGAATCTCCGCGCGTTCCTGGAGCGCATGAGCCTGCTTCCGAGTCCGGACGCACGCCTGCCTAGCTCGTACAAGGATGCAAGCTACAACGCGTCCTACATCCTAGGTTTGGTTGAAGCTTGGGAGGCCGATGCGACGAATGTTTTTGTGAGCCGAGAAAGACGGACACAGCCGAATCACTTGAACTCCCAACAGCGGGACGATCTCTGGGAGAAAGTAAGACGCGCTGTGCATGCACGAGCGAAAACACGCGAGCCCGGAGGTCGCATCGCGCATGGGTTTGAGATTGAAAAAGACACCTCGGTGCCCAAACTCAGGTGGATCGCGTCTGTCTACTGGAGCGACAACCTCCCACACAATGACATCGAAATCGCAGTCAACCTTCGTCGCCTGAGCAAGTCGGAGACAGAGTTGCCTCACTTGCGTGCTTGGTTCGAGCACGCGGCGGAGGACCACTCAAGCAAGCCGGCGCGCAGTCATTCGGGTCGCGAGCGTGATTCTTTCCGGGCTGGTTTTACCTACGCCGATGCCTTGGCTTTCTTTGAAGGCCTTCGCAAGGAACTCAGCCCTATGAATAGAGATCCTTGGGCACTTGCAGGACGTAAGAACTGGGAGTGGACAGTTCAAGCCGTTTCGGAGCTTGGGCGAGCTACGGTCGCCCAAGTGGGCCAGTGGATCTCCGAACGCAAGCCCGGTTACGTTGTCAGCAACGCTAGGCTTGATCTGGAAATGCTTGCTGTGAACCACTCCAACCGTAGTAGCTATGGCCAGAGTAAGAAGCCACGCCGCTCCGACAGCGGCAGCCCGTTCGACGCGCTTTACTTTGACGGAACTCACTACGTTGTCTACAGCGCCGCGCTTCATGGAGTTTGGTCACTGGCGCCCAGTGAGCGTGGAGGCGACACCATGCTCAGGCCCGTGCTGGTAGAGCTTCCAGTGACGCAAGAGCTGATCCTCGCGGAGAAGGAAGCGAGAGATGAAGGTGCATTTGACCCCAACGACCGGACAGATGCACGCAAGAAGCAGCTGGCCAGCATCGTACGTCGCCGAGGTCAGCCAAAGTTCCGCGGAGATCTCCTGCAGGCCTACGACTACCGCTGTGCGGTCAGTGGTTGTGACGCGGTTCATGCGCTGGAGGCGGCGCACATCACGCCCTACTTAGGCGAACGAACGAATAGGATGTCTAACGGCCTTTTGCTGCGAGCCGACCTTCACACGCTGTTTGATCTAGGCCTGCTATGGATAGAGCCATCGACCATGCGCGTTCAGCTCCAGAGTGATCTTAAAAGTGGCTCTTACGCGGCCTTGCATGGGGTGACCCTTCGATTGCCGGTCTCAGCCGTTGACCACCCTGACCCTGAAGCTCTGCGTGCGCATATCCGGGAGGTGGCTATCGAAAGGTCTCGCCTCCCGATTGAGTGAGGCTCTGAGCGCACGGCACCGCTTTAGGCATTTGCGGATGAGCAGCTCAGAACGCACCAGGCAGCTACGGTGACTGACCAATGCCAAATATGCAGGGTTGAGGGTTGAGCGCTGGAGGCTCCACCGTTACCCAGACCTTTACCGCAAGGAGGAACTGAGATATGACTAGGAAGCTTCTGCTCGTTGACCTAGAGAACAAGCATAAAGTGGATCTTTCTCCCTTGGATGAAAGCTTCCGGGTCATCATATTTGTGGGCGCCAACCAGAACCCGCCGAGAGCTTCAAAGAAGCCAGCGACTGCGCACAGGTTCAGTCGGGTGGACTTCTTGAAGATCTCAGGGGCGGGAAAGAACGCCTTGGACTTTCACATCGCGTTTGAGCTTGGGCGAACCTTTGAGGCCGCTCCAGACACTGAGTGCTTCGTACTAAGCGGGGATAAAGGCTTTGACCCCCTCTTAAGGCACCTTAAAAGCAACGGTATGGCTTGCCGGCGTGTGGAGAGCATCGCTGAGATCGTTCCCAACACTGCGATGCCGATAGTCAGCCCAGAATTGGTTGCATGTCCTCACTGCAAGAAAGTCAGCACCATCGAGCATCACGGGGGGCGGTGGTGCAGCAACTGCGGCAAGTTTGCTACACCTCCCGATCCCAAGCTGCTGCCATCAAATCGCAGCGACGGCGGAAAGACAGAAAGGTTCGAATATGAGGATGTCGCAGTCATCTCGGAATGCGGCTGGTGTCATCAACGAACTGACATGACGGGCGGAATCTACGACGACGGCGAATGGATGTGCGGTGGATGTGTTGACCGGTACGCCCGCTGACTCGCCCATCAGCACTCGTTAAAACCCTGTGTGTTCGCGTTTCTCTCATCGAACATGAGTGGCTCTTCGACCGTCTACCTTGAAGCACTGCGCATAAAACAGAGTTGACTGGAGCGACCAGAAATGAACCGAAGCTTTACTAGACGAGAACTCTATGAGCTTGTATGGAGCAGTCCGCGGACGGCGCTGGCCAAGCAGTTCGGTGTGTCAGACGTTTGGATTGGAAAGCAATGCAAGGCCGCTTTCGTACCAATGCCTCCTCCTGGATATTGGGCGCGAGTGCAAATGGGCAAGTCAGGAAAACGGCCTGAGTTGCCCATTCGGTTTCCGGGATCGCCACGTGAAGTGGTGGTGGGGGAGTCGTCGCCGGTCCGGCATTGGGGAAGCACGGAACCCCTCACTGAGCCTGGCGACCCACCAGATTTCGATGAAAGCATTGACGCGCAGGTGGAAGGAGCGTTGAGCGCTCTTGGGAAGCTAGTCAGCAAGCGCGACCTGTCAGATCCGCACAAAGGACTGTCCCGAATTTTGGGTCGTGAAGCGAAGCGACGAGCGAAATATGCTGATCGCGGATGGAGCTTTGATAGGCCGCTGTTCGACGACGCCACTCACCAACGACAGCTACGCTTCTTCAACAACCTTTGCTGGTACTTTGACCGAATTCATGTCGCGGGCGAGGTGTTCACCGATGACCAATGGATTCAAGGTGTAGGTACGACTCATAGAGTTCGACTGCGTCTCAACTTCGGAAGCGCGAGCCTAGATCTTCGATTCCTAGAGCCTTCATCCTCGACACGAGTTCTCGGAGAGAAAGCACCTGAGACAACCACGATTCGCGTAGAACAAGGGGCACAAGGCGTACCTCCTGAGCAATGGTGCGATCAGGTGGGAAGTCGTCTCGAGCAGCAAGTTCAGGCGATCGTCCGTGGGTTGTTGTATGCAGCAGAGAGGACTTTGCGTCAAGACTCGCTGAGTAGGCACCAGTGGCGTGTCGAGCGCTATCAAGAGCACTTGAAAAAGTTGGAGAGTCAGCGTTTGGAGTCGGAGCGGAGGAGGCTTCTCGATATTGAGGCGCGCAAGCAGAAGATGAATGACGCAATCGTTGCGCTCGCACGCGATGCGCGTGTGACAAGCGAGATTCGTCTTCTAGTTTCCACACTTCAAGAACACCCTGACCTGAAGCTGGGTCAATCGAGTAGGTTTGAAGCATGGCGACTCGAAGCGCTCGCGCTTGCGGACACCCTTGACCCGATGAAGCGATCTCTAGATGGGCTTATCGGAGAGGAGGGTAAGCCGGCATGAGATGAGATGTCGATGCTTGCGCTTGGCCGAAGAGTCTGGGTTCATAGAAGTGTTGAAGCTGGCGCGGAGAGCTCAATAACCGTAGGCCCTCTGCGCAGCGCCGAAACCACCGAGACGGTACACAGAGTGTCCCTCCGCAGACAAACCGGAATGGCTTGTTTTAAAGAGAAATACTCAATCGGTCCATTTCTGCAAGCAGTCCCTCAGCCCAAGCGTCAGCCATCAAGGGCCTCGCGACAATCATTCTGCGATCGTCTTGCACGACGTCACCGAACTTCCTCCACAGCGCGCGGTCCCCTGTGTGAGACCAGGTGATGACGGTGAACTCTGGACATAGCTTCTCAGCCAACCATCCTGGTCGAAGGCCGCAAAGGATTACCAATTTCATGCCTTCTAGATCTCGCTTGACTCGGATTACGTTGGATGGAAGAAGGACATCGTGCTTCTTTGGCTCCGTTCGCCCTGAGCCAAGAGCGCCGGACATTCTCTCTTCCACGGAGTTGGTAATACGGTAGCCATACCGACTTCGATGCGGAAACTGACGGGGCCGCTCGCGATGCAGCCGTTCTAATGCAAAGTCTAGGCTCTCTCCGGTATGCCCGGACACCGGTGCTTCATCTTCTAGGGTGCCTGGCGCACTGAAAACGAAGGCAACGTCGCACAATCCCTTGTTGAAGTGGCTTGTAGATCCAATCGCCTTTGCGCACGTAGGCGTCTCACCATCGCCACAAGTAGCGCACAGTTGTCGTGGCATCACCACCTCCTTCTGGCTGGTCAGAGGGCAACGTCGAACAGTCCCGCCCTGACATCTTGCGCGAAATGGTTTACCCACAGTCCCCGATCTCGAGCGTACTTCGTGTGCAACACGCTGCTTCTTAACTCGATCAACTCGACTGCTGGGCCATATGTCGCCTGATAGCGCGTGGCTTGTAGCTCAATTTCCAGTTTGCCAGAGATTTGCTCCCGAATTCGTTCAAAGTCGGATCGCTCGTCTGCACTGACTTCAAATTGCTCCATGTCGAGCTCCTGCTTGAGGACTATATGGCTGTGGGCGAGATACGCTCTTCAAGTGTGGGCGGAGGAGAGTTTAGACCTCGCTGAACTCGGCGAGGAACGACTTCTTCATGCGACCGATATGACCCTTCTTTCCAATGCCTTTGTGCTTATAGAAGTACCCGCTCCCTATAAGCCAGAACACCTTGTCCACGTCGTATGGGGAGGCCCGTTCAGCCTTCGCAACTTGGGAGATGGCTTTCTGGATCTGGTAAGGCGTTGCGTTGGGAAGACAAAGGCCGAGCCCGATGAAAATCTCCTTCACATGAACATCAGGCTTTCCATAGCCGATATACCCGAGCTCTTTCAAAAAGTCGCACGCAAGCGCATACCCCATGCCTTCTACTTCGGCAGCGATGATCAACGGGAGCGCCGCCATGGTGCGCTGGTCTGAATAAAGGTGGTCGGCCCAGGCGCGGAACTCATCCCCTTTTTTGAACTGCGATAAGAAAGCGGCGGAGGAAAGCACTGTCTTGCAGTACTTTGGCCAGATGCTTTTGCTCGACGTGCGAATCGCGCCGCGCGGTTGCAGTGTCTCCCGTATATGGGCGAGAAGCAACTCCGGATTGCCTGCAAACTCTCTTCCAACCCTTGAAGGGTTGAACTTAAATAGCGCTTTCCCCAGATTGGAGAATCCTCCGATCGAGCCGCCGATGACACCCTTCTTCATGTTTGCGTTTTGAGCGGAACTAAGAATTCTCTGAAATAACGCAGACAATGAAATCGACTGCGTGCACTCCAAAGAGTCTCCAAAGTACTCGTCAAGTACGGTTCTCGGATCATCGTCCGGAATTCGGGCTAGGAGAAATGAGACTGCGGACTGAAACGGCTTCTTCATAAAGCGGCCTAGGGGTTGATCTGAATGTCAAATGCTGCTGAGCTATCTAGCGATAGTACCCCTAGGGCGGTCTGCTTCGTGTGACGCGGCGCGCAGGGCTCTAGACCATTGCTCGGAGTCGAAAGGCATTTCACTCGAATCGAGACCTAGCGAATCAGCCGCCATTGACCTTCTTAGTGATTGAGGACAAGCGTCGGACTGCCCTCGGATACAAAGCTGTCACCTGGAGGAAGTGCTTGACTGCAGCCTGATAGTTCTATCGCCATTGGCGCCAGTAGAAACAAACTCCGCTTCATGTGGCGCCCTGGAGAACGTAGCCGCGGAGCCCTTTTGAGAGAAGGGCTTATCAAGCACCTGCTGGAGGCACCGTTCATTCAGCCGGCCCTATCGCCATCTCCCGCACACGCTTTAGTGAGGATGGATCTGACAGAGGAATGCGTTGTCGACCCTTGCCGCGGGCGCGCACCATTAGACGTGGTGCGATTAGCCAGGCGAGGGCGGGCCAATGCAAGAGGTGCACCTGCGAAATGTCTTCCCAAGCCGTGCGCTCGGTCCAGAGCCAGCCATGCTCAATGGCATCAGGGTGGACCCAGGTCTGGCTGCGCATGATTTGTCCATATCCAAACAACACCATGGCTGTCACTGCTGCGGCCAGGAGGAGTGTCGAGCTGGTCCACTCAAGTGCCGCCAACGCCTCCCGCGTTTGCCAGGCGCCGTATACCAAGCCCAGCATGGCCAAAGTAGCCGCAATGCGGTAGCTAAGTGGGTATGAGGCTCCGCGCAAGGAGGTCATGGAGGCACTGAGGTTCATGGCTTGACGGGTGAGCTGTCAGTTGGCCCGGTGGGCATGGCAGGCTCTTGAGGTTGGGATGATGAGGGTGTGCTCTCAGGCGCGAAGGGCTCAAGCTCTAGCCCTGGCGTGTTCCCTTCTCCGCTGCCCATGTCCGGTGCGAAGGGAATTTCGACTTTGTCCAGGTCCCCCAAGACTGGCTTATCCAGGAACACCGTTACCGTCTGCGGGACAAAGATGACGATGACCACCAGCAGCAGCTGCAGTAGCACGAAAGGAATCGCGCCCATGTAGATGTCTTTGGACTTCACCTTGGCAGGCAACGATCCGTTTTTGAAGAGTGAGTCGGAAATGCCGCGCAAGTAGAACAGCGCGAATCCAAAGGGCGGGTGCATGAAGCTGGTCTGCATGTTCACGCAAAGAAGCACACCAAACCACACAAGGTCGATCCCAAGCTTGTCAGCTACCGGTGCGAGCATCGGTAGGATGATGAAAGCGATCTCGAAGAAGTCCAGGAAGAACGCCAGGAAAAAGACGAAGATGTTCACTACGATGAGGAAACCCGTCTGACCTCCGGGCAAGCCACTGAGCATGTGCTCAATCCACATGTGACCATCGACGCCCTGGAACACTAACGAGAACACTCGAGATCCGATAAGGATGAACACCACCATCGCAGTCATACGCATGGTGCCGGTCATCGCCTCGCGAACGAGAGCCCAGTTCAGACGCCGATGGAGAGCAGCCAGCAGGAAGGCGCCCACTGCGCCCATGGCGCCGGCCTCTGTGGGCGTTGCGATAGCGTGGTCCATGAATGGCAATCCACCCATGCTCCCCAGCACCGCGAAGATCAATGCTGCAGAGGGAAGAATGCCGCGAAGCGCCGTGCGCCAGAGCACCCAGCCCTTCATGGTGCGGTCCTCGGGCGGGATGCCGGGAAGGGCCGTTGGACGCAACCTCGTCAGGACGTAGGTGTAGACCAAGAAAATCAGCACCTGAAGGATTGAAGGCCCCCAGGCGCCCTTGTACATGTCACCCACCGAGCGCCCAAGCTGGTCGGCCATCACGACGAGCACCAGCGAAGGCGGAACCAGCTGTGTGATCGTGCCCGATGCCGCAAGTACGCCAGTTGCGTAGCGCATGTCGTAGCGGTATCGCATCATGATGGGCAGCGCAATCATGGCCATGGCAATCACCTGGCCGGCCACGGTGCCAGTGACGGCACCGAGGATGAAGCCCACGACAATGACTGAGTAGCCGAGGCCGCCGCGAGCAGTTCCGAAGAGCTGGCTAAGAGACTCGAGCAAGTCCTCCGCGAGGCCGCATTTCTCAAGGATGGCTCCCATCAGCGTGAAGAAGGGGATGGCGAGCAGCAAGTCGTTGGAGAGGATGCCGAACAGGTTGAGCGGCATGTTGCCCATGAAATTGGCTGGAAACCAACCCATCTGTATGGCAAAGATTCCGCAACCGAGGCCGAGTGCACCGAGTGAGAAAGCGACAGGAAAGCCGATCAACATGACGAAGATCAGCCCTGCGAACATGATTGGGGCGAAGTCTTCGGCGATCACTGCAGTGGCCTTTCATAGTGGGTGTCCATCTCGTAAGAGCCAGTCAGCCACGCGATGCGCTTGATGATTTCGGAGATACCCTGCAGCGTCAGCAGGCTCATACCGAGAGGAATGGTGAGCATGGCCGGCCATCGAATCAGGCCGTTGGCCTGGCTGGACATCTCGCCGGAGTTCCACATGCCCAGGAACACCGGGAATGAGGTCCATGCGATGAACACGCAGACTGGAATGAGAAAGAACGTCAAGCCGAACAAGTCAACGAACACTTTGACTTTGGTGGGGTACCAGGCGTATAGGATGTCCACGCGCACATGCTCATTGACGCGCAGCACCTGTTGTGCACCCAACATCACGCAAAAGGCGAAGAGGTACCACTGGATTTCGAGAAATGCGTTGGAGCTGATGTCCAGCCCGTAACGCACCAAGGCGTTGCCCGCACTGATGGCGCAAGCGAAAAGAATGGCCCACTTGGCGATTGATGCACCACGGTCGTTGACCGCGTCGATCAGTCGTGCCAGGGCCAGCAGTGATTTCATGCTGATGTCTCCGGACGTTGGACGGCTCGACCAGCCTTCTTGTGAAAAACCGGCTCGATGCCCAGGGGAATGCAATTCGGCGAATCACCGGTTGCAGGCTTTACACAACCCCTTGGCAGCCTTTGCAGCTGCAATATCTACTTGTGGCCTTGAGAGCCACAGGGCATAGAGCGAAGTGAGTTGACGCGGGCCAGATCATGTTGGAACCACGCACATGCAAAGCTGAAAATTCTTGAACTGGTGTGCAGCAACAATCCGCGAACTGCTGATTTCCGTTTCCGAAAGCCCATCGACTGCCGCGTGCGTTCAGCGGCATAACTGGGGCACGAATCCAGCCGACGTGAGTCGATGCCGGCACCTTCTCGGTGCGCTGCTGGCTAGAGCATGACGCTCCCGCTCATGCTTCTTTGAATCTGCTTGAGGACCAGAATTCATGCCTGAGTCGCAGTCCGAACTGACAATCTGCGCCACCTCGAACTCAGAGCTACGCCTCTAGTTCGACGGCTGGGGTCGACACGCTCTGTTCATGAGACAGGTGTCGGCTGAAGATCAGTAAATATCGGAGACAAATGTGAATCAAACTCGGCTCAGCGTCTGCATTGGCGCTTCCCTTCTCGCGCTCAGCGCCTCGTCTGCACATTCAGCCGACATCGCCGTCGGCGTAGCTCAGGCGCTGTCCGGAGGCGCTGCTCAGTATGGAGCTGCCATTCGCAACGGCGTCCAACTCGCAGCCGACGAAATCAACGCCGCGGGTGGTATCAATGGAGACAAGATTCGCCTGGTTGTTGAAGACGAGCAAGGCAAAAAGGAAGAGGCCATCAACGTCTACAAGAAGCTCATCTTCCAGGACAAGGTGTTGATGGTTCTGGGGCCGACGCTCTCGAATTCTGCCGCCGCGGTCAACCCGATCGCGCAAGGCTCGAAGATGGTTAATTTCGGCACAAGCCACACGGCTGACGGCATTACCGCTGTAGGCGAGTACATCTTCCGTAACGCCATGATGGAGGCAGATGTCCTGCCCGAGACCATCCGTGTCGCCGTACGGAAAGCCAGCATCAAGAAGGTGGCGGTACTGTATGGCCACGACGACGTGTTCACCAAGAGTGGCTACGACAACTTCAAGAAGGCCCTCGAGGACCAGAAGATTCCCGTCGTGACCACGGAGACCTTCGCAAAGGGGGACGTTGACTTCAAAGCGCAGCTGACGAAGATCAAATCACTGAATCCGGACGCTATCGTCCTGTCTGCTCTCATCGCTGAAGGCGCACCCATCCTTGTGCAGGCTCGTCAGCTTGGCATCAACGTGCCCTTTATTGGCGGCAACGGCATGAACTCCACAAAGGTGTTTGAGCTGGCCAAAGGTGCATCCGAGAACCTCTTCATCGGCAGCCCATGGTCTTCCAGCAATGCAACGCCCGTCAACACCAAGTTCATCAAGGCGTACACGGAGCGATTTAAGGTCGCTCCTGACCAGTTTGCTGCTCAGTCGTACGACGCGATGTACATCGCCGCACAGGCCTTCAAGGAGGTGAAGTTCACCGGAAACATCGCTACGGACAGATCTGCGCTGGCAGCGAAGCTTCCTAGCGTGAAGTGGGAGGGTGCCACGGGTCCTTTCGAGTTCCGCCGCTTCAAGGACAAGGGATATGACGCCCAGCAGACGCCCATCGTCAGCGTGACCAAGGGAAGGGCCTTCGTTATCGAGAAGTAACGCGCCGCGTCTCTGTCGAAGAGGGGGTTGCAGAAGCCCCCTTTTTTCCGCCTGCTGTGAATTGCGGGCGTCCTTGAAAGTGTTACGGAGTCGGTTGTGCTTGAACAGCAATTAGTCAACGGCCTATCTCTAGGCTGTGTGTACGCGCTTTTTGCGCTGGGTTTCACACTCGTATTTGGCGTCCTCGGGGTCGTCAACCTTAGTCACGGTGCGGTGTTCATGGTCGGTGCCTACGCGGCAGAACGGGCGACGGCAGGCTTGGGATGGGGCATCGGCGGTGCGATTTTGTTTGCGCTTGTGTTCTCTGGCGTCATCGGAGTCCTCATCGACGTTCTAGTCCTGCGAAGACTCCGCGCGCGGCAGGCTCCTCACTTGATCCCGATGGTGGCGACCATCGGGGTGGCCATCGTTCTAAACAGTGCAGCGCAAGGCATTTTCGGTGCCGAGAACCGGCGCCTACCTGAAGAGGTGATCAGCCATACCGTCTACACCTTTGGCAACGTTCAGGTGACGGCGCTGGAGCTTGGAATCATGCTGGCGAGTGCGCTGCTCATGGTGGCGCTCTTGATGGCGCTTCGAGGTACGCAGATTGGGCGGGGACTTCGCGCCGTTGCTGAGTCACCGCGCGCCGCTTACCTGGTGGGTATCGACGTCGAAAAGATGTTCTATCTCACGTCGTTTATCGCAGCCGGTCTGGGAGGCGTGGCCGGCGTGCTGATCGCCCTGTACTCCAACGCAGTTTTTCCGCTCATGGGCCAGTCCATGTTGCACAAGGGCATCGCGGTCATCATCCTGGGAGGTATGGGCGACATTCGAGGTGCGATGCTTGGGGGCCTGTTTCTCGGCTTCGCTGAAGTACTCGCTGTTGCCTACATAGGCTCCACCAGTCGCGATGCGGTGGCATTCGGACTGTTGTTCCTGGTGCTCCTCATGCGCCCGACCGGGTTGTTCGGTCGCGGTTTTGAACGGAAGGTCTAAGCGATGGAATCGTTCGAAACGTTCTGGGCCATTCATGGAAGCCTTGTGCTCACGGCCGGTATCAACTCGTTGTTGGCCATATCCATTTGGCTGACCCTGGCTTGCGGGATGCTGGCCATGGCGAACGCTGCGTTCATGGGGATAGGAGCGTATGCATCTGCCATCCTCACAACCACCTACGGCCTTCCTTACCCCGTAGGTCTCGCAGCGGGCGTCTTGGTACCAGCTGCCGTCGCATTTGCCATGGGAAAGCCAACCTTACGACTCTCCGGCGTCTACCTCGCGATGGCTACGCTAGCCTTCGGGGAAGTGGTACGGATCACCGCCATCAATGCGGAGGGCCTTACGGGAGGCGCCCTAGGGCTCAACGGCATACCTCCTTACACCCAGTGGTGGCACGTGGTGCTTGCCTTGGTGGCTACTTTGATTGGACTGCACCTCCTTCGCCGATCCAAGACGGGGAGGGCATTCGAGGCCATCAAGGAAGATGAAGTTGCCGCCTCACAGATGGGTATCGACATCGCGGGTCACAAGCTGGCCGCCTTTGTCCTGGGTGGTGCGCTTGCGGGACTTGCAGGATCTCTCAGCGCCCACATGACATTCTTTATTGGACCCAATGAGTTTGGCTTTGACCGCGGTGTCGAGATTCTCACCATGGCCATCCTCGGTGGTGTGGAAGGTCTCCTCGGCCCGGTAATTGGTGCAGTTCTACTTACGTTGTTGCCAGAGCTTCTGCGTGGTCTGAATGAGTACCGGCTCATCGTGAACGGATTTATTCTGGTTTTGGTGGTGCTGTTCCTTCCTGGTGGCATCTGGAGGCCTCGTGCGATGAAGTCATTGTTTGGTGGGAGGGCGGCCGCATGAGCGCACCATTCTTAAGCATTGAAACCCTTTCCAAGAGCTTTGGTGGGATCACAGTCCTGACCGATGTGAACCTCGCCATTCCTAGAGGCGGAATCTTCGGACTCATCGGCCCCAACGGTGCTGGAAAGACCACGCTCTTCAACCTGATGACGGGCGTTCTTCGACCTGACGGCGGGAACATCCGATTCATGGGAGAGACTATTGCTGGATTGCCTCCTCATCAGGTTTGCCGGCGCGGCCTGAGCCGAACGTTCCAGAACATCCGCCTCTTCAAGGAGATGACCCTTGTAGAGAACGTCATGGTTGGCATGCATGGCCGGCTCGGCTACAGCCCGCTGGGAGCTCTCGGACGTTCGGCCGGTTTCCGTGGGGCGGAGAGCAAAGCGCGTGAACGAGCCCGAGAACTCCTTGCCTGGGTCAGCATGGAAGGAAAGGCGGAAGAGCTCGCCGGCAACCTCTCCTATGGGGACCAACGCAAGCTGGAGCTTGCGCGCGCACTTGCTTCAGAACCATCGCTTCTCTTGCTCGATGAACCAGTGGCTGGCATGAACACTGGCGAGAAGATGGAGTTGATGAACGAAATCAAACAGATCGCAGCTCGTGGCTATACGGTCCTCCTCATCGACCACGACATGAAGTTTGTGATGGGGCTTTGCCAACAAATTGCAGTTCTGAATTTTGGGAAGGTCATCGCCTTGGGAACGGGTGACGAAATTCGTCAACACCCCGACGTGATTGAAGCCTATCTTGGACGTGACGATGAACAGGAAGAGCAACATGGAGCTACCGTTGCCGAAGGAGCGATGACTTGAGCAATCGACCAATCCTGGAGGTGCATGGCCTTGAGGTCAGCTACGGGCCCATCAAAGCAGTCAAGGGCATCACGTTCGAACTTGCGGCAGGAAAAATCACGACCTTGGTGGGCGCCAACGGCGCGGGCAAAACCAGTACGCTCCTGGCGCTCTCGGGTCTCGTCAAGAAGGCAGGCGGGACCGTAAAGCTCCTTGGAGGCGATCTCACAAACCTGCCGCCACATCGCATCGTTCAAAGTGGCCTGGTGCAGGTGGCGGAAGGGCGTGCAACCTTGACAACGTTGACCGTTAAAGAAAATCTGCTGCTCGGCGCATACACGAGATCTGGTGGCAGCGACGTCGAGAAGGACCTCGAGACTGTGTATGGGTTGTTCCCCAGGCTCAAGGAGCGCGCAAGTGGGTATGCAGGCAACCTATCGGGTGGGGAACAGCAGATGCTGGCCATCGGGCGTGCCATGATGGCCAAGCCCAAGGTTCTTCTGTTGGACGAGCCGTCGATGGGACTGGCACCGATTGTGGTGCAGGGCATTTTTAAGACGTTGCAGCAGATCAACTCGCAAGGGGTCACGATGCTGCTCGTCGAGCAGAATGTGCGCCAAGCCCTACGAATAGCTGACTACGCCTACGTTCTTGAGACAGGTTCTATCGTTCTGGAGGGACCAGGCAGAACGCTGTTGCAGGACGCTCAAATCCAGAAGTCATACCTGGGCGGATAGCGCGTTTGTTGTCGGTACAGGGCGCTAACTCGCCTTGTGCTTTGTACCAATTGCTCGCAGAATCTGTTTTCTACAATCTGGGAGGGGATCGTGAAAACAGTCTCACTTGGGAAGACAGCGTGCCTCTATGTGCTGGTCGTGCTTTTCCTGCTCCAGGGCTGCGCGCAACGACCTCCAAGAGTCAAAGTCGCGCCGACCTTCGTGACCCCAATGCAGGTTGCTGACTTGGTGCGCTATTCTGAGCTTGAATGGGTGCGATGGGGCAAACGGGTGGTTTACGCCACCCCAGGAACGCCACTATGTTTGAGCCAAGCCGACGGAAGTTGTGTCAAAGTGGCCGACGGCTGCGGCGACGAGCAGGCTGAGGCGCTGTGTCCCGTAGTGCATTCGTACTGGGCCGACGTGTTGAATGGCAGGACGAGGCACTCCTGCGGTTTAGTCGACGTTTGCTCAGTGAGCTGGCCTGCAGGTGAGATGCGACGTCCGGAGGATACAAAGGCGTGGTCTGCAGCATTTGTTAGCTCCATGCTCAAGAGAGCTAATTTTTCATCAAGCGAGTTCTGGCCGTCTGCCAATCACGCCGCCTACATCGCCGCTTCCCGGGATGGATATACGTCTGCCTTCGAAGCGGTTCCAACTCCGGCACGTCCTCAAGTTGGAGACATCATCTGTGCCAGTCGAGGTCAGAATCGCCTAACTCCACGGCAAATTGGCCTCATCGGATACGACGGTCCGGGAATGCATTGCGACATCGTGGTCGAAGTTGATTCGCAGACTCGAATGCTTCACGCCATTGGGGGGAACGTCCAGCAGACGGTAGCGCGCACGCTTGTGCCTCTAGATGCTCAGGGACTGCTTCAGTTCAGCGAGTTTTCTGAGAGGCCTTGGATACTGATCCTCCGTGCGCGTAGGTCAAATACTACGCAGTCAGTTAACCCGCTCTGAGACTTGCCATGTTCTTCCAATCACTGCTATGGCGACCGCGCCTGCATCGAAGATGCAGTGCGGCTTGAAATCGGTGCTTGGGTTCAGCCTTTGAACCTAAGTTCATTTCGGATCTTTGAGGAAGAGTGGGCTGGCGTGATTTGTTAGGACGAGAGCCCGGTGGCCTTCAGCCCGAGCTTCTTGAGAAAGGAACTGTCTGCTTCGACCTCTGGATTGCCTGTGACCAGCAGCTTGTCTCCGTAAAATATCGAGTTGGCACCTGCGATGAAGCACAGCGTTTGGACCGCTTCACCCAACTGCTGTCGACCCGCTGACAGGCGAACACGCGCCTTTGGCATCGTGATGCGCGCAACTGCAATAACTCTGATGAAGTCCAGTGGGTCTATCGGGGTGCTTTCTGCCAACGGCGTGCCTGGTACGCGCACGAGGCTGTTGATAGGAACCGACTCAGGGTAAGGCTGCATGTTCGCCAACTGCGCGATTAGTCCCGCACGATGGACCGGTGTCTCGCCCATACCCACAATGCCGCCGCAGCAGACGCTGATGCCTGCGTCCCGGACGTTCTGCAAAGTGTCTAACCGATCTTGATAGGTCCTGGTGCTCACCACATCGGTGTAGTACTCAGGTGCTGTATCGAGGTTGTGGTTGTAGTAGTCCAGGCCCGCTGTCTTCAGTGCCTGTGCCTGATGCGGATCAAGCATGCCCAACGTTGCACACGTCTGAAGCCCCAGGTCTTTTACTGCAGTCACCAGCTCCGTAATCTTCTCGATGTCACGGTCCTTGGGTGCTCGCCACGCAGCACCCATGCAGAAGCGAGTCGCACCCGCATCCTTCGCGGCCTTAGCTGCCTTCAACACGTCATTCACAGGCATGAGTTTCTCCGCCTTGACGCCGGTGTCGAACTCTGCGGCCTGCGGGCAGTATCCGCAGTTTTCGGGGCAACCGCCGGTCTTTACTGAAAGCAGTGTCGCGAGCTCAATATCTCCAACGGGCCAGTTTGCTCTGTGTACTGACTGGGCCTCAAACATGAGATCTAGAAACGGTCGGTCTAGAAGCTCTTGAATGGCTTCAATGCTCCATTTCTCCTTCTTCTTAGTATGGCTGGAGGGACGGTAAATGCGCATTGCATGCGTGGAGTTGTTCGTTTGCATCGTTGGTCACAAGCCGCGGGGATGGAAGCTCTTCATTCTCCAGAGGAAACTGGCATCGGATGCCTCGGAGATATGAGACTTCCCCGAGACACGGCCAATAGAGTTCATGTTCGAAAGGTCCGATCGGTTTATGGTCCGCGCCACTCTATGGGCTTCTCGCCGAGCGATGCGCGTATGCGCATGCCAGCGCGAAGCTGTTGTCTTGAGAATGGACCTGGCGTGTATAAGAAGGCTGCACCTCATTCGATCGAGTACTTCGGATCTGACCGAAACTACCTCTGGAACCTGGACTATGTTGGACTTCTTGCTTCACGCCTTGGGCTGAGACGCTGCAAGTGGGTTTTGGATGTTGGATGTGGACAAGGGCACTGGACGAGGACACTGCTGCCATGGCTAGCCCACTGCCCTCGATTGGTCGGCGTAGACCTTGAGCCTGATCATCTCGCTGAGTACGAAAGGGTTGTCAATCTAGAACGCGGTGTGGCGGGCGCTAAGGGAATACAGGCCTCTGCTGACCGAATTCCCGTGGACGCGAACAAGTTTGACCTCGTTACGTGCCAGACACTTTTGATGCATGTACCGTCCCCTGAGGACGCTGTTCAGGAGATGGTGAGGGTCGCCAAACCGGGTGGACTGGTGGTTTGTGTGGAGCCCAACAACACGGTCGCGCGCATGCCGCTTTTGGAGCTATCGCGTGGTCTGGGGCCCGATGACGTACTTCTATTGAGTGAACTCGGTCTTCGCATCTCCATAGGACTCAAGCGTAGGGGCAAGTCCGAGGAGTTTGTTGGGGAGCGGCTGCCGGCCTTGCTACAAGACGCCGGCCTGGAGGACGTCCAGGTGTGGCTGTCCGACAAGGCGTTTCACGATCTTCCTCCATACGACTCAGACGCGCAGGTGGCGCGGCAGCTGGCGGTGGATGGTCATTGGCGCAATGGGACCGGTGCATTTGATGAAGAGGATGCCAAAGCGAGCTTTCTCGCGGCAGACGGCAACCAGACCCAGTTCGATCGCTGTTGGCAAGCGTTTCAAGCCGCATGGCACGACGCGAAAGCTCTGCGCGACCGAGGTCGTTGGAGGGCGGCGGGGGGAGGGCTGCTCTACATCGCGGCCGGGCGAAAGCCTCCCGACTTGCACTGAAGCGAATGACTTCTATGCCGCGCGCAGGTCGTGGCGGATCTGTCGAGCCAATTTCATGTTGCGAGCCCTAGAGGACACCATATCGGTGGCCAGGCCCGCGTTAGGAGCACCTGTGTCCTTGTTAAACATCCCAGCCGTTGGGAGGAGAACCGCTTCGATGACACCCATAGGGGTTGAACGTATGGGCGATGTCGCAGACTCGCTGAGTAACCCCGATGTGCTGCGGCTGGAGAACCTGGATACCGACCTGCTTCCGCCGCAGATTGCACTGGACACGACACGCGAGCAGGTGCTCAAAGATGATGCAAACAGCTACCTGCCATTCTTTGGTCATGACAGTCTGCGCAGGGCGGCGACTGCACTGGTTGAAAGCAATGGCGGGCTGCCGCCGGGGCACTACAACTGGAAGAGTCAGTGCTTCATATCCGCCGGGGGCCTCAGTGGCATTCTCAATGCTTTGCTAGCGGTCATCGAGCCTGGTGATGAAGTGGTGATGACCAGTCCCACGTACGTTGGCCTGATTAACCGCGTTCTCCTGGCTGGCGGGGTGCCGAAGTACATACCGCTGAACGTTCAGAACGGGGCTTGGCGGCTCGACGTCGGTGCAATTTCAGAGGCTGTCACATCAAAGACCAAGGCATTCTTGATGATGAGCCCTTCTATGCCCACGGGGGCCGTTCTCAACGAGCAGGAATGGGCGGCAGTCTGTGCAGCGTGCGTCAAGGCCAACGCCTGGATGATCTACGACAGCGCCATGGAGCGAATTCTGTTTGACCAAGCTCCTCGACTGAATCCGTTGCACTTTCCCGGTATGGCCGAGCGAACAATCACCGTTGGGGCCGCGTCTAAAGAGTACCGCATGATTGGCTGGCGCGTGGGATGGATTGTCACTCCTTTGTCGGCGGCAGAGGCGCTAAGTCGAGCAGCCCTGGGCAACGTCGTGTGCACCGTGGGCATTGCGCAGCAAGCTGTGGCTCGTGCGATCGAGGCGGTCGACGATGGCATATTGGCGTGCTCACGGGAGTGGCAGAGACGGCATGACTTCATCGTGAAGGCTCTGCGGCCCCGATACGACATCGTCGAGGCACAGGGTGGTTGGTCCCTGTTGGTGGACGTGTCAAGGCATGGACTGACCGGTTCTGAGGCCTCCAAGCTACTGCTTCAGCGTGGGGTGGCGGCTACGTCGATGGAGAACTGGGGATTGGCCAACACCAGCAATTACATCAGGCTCGTTTACGCCAATGAGCCTGTGCTGAGGCTGTGCGCCCTGAGTCAACGCTTCCAGGATGCGATCCCGGCATAGTCAAGGATCGAAACCACTGCGGTGGGACGCGCGCTGTGACAGCCTCACCCAATGAGGCCTCGCATCGCTTCATGTGAAGTCGGTTGCCGCGCTGGACTTCACAGAGGCAACGTCTTGAAGTCTTGATGGCTATCCGTGTACTGGATCGAAGCCAGGGTGGAACTGCAACGCTAAGGCGTTGAAGGCCTTTTATGCGTCCGCTTAAGTGCCGAGTCGCGCGGCCTGGAAAGAAGGGAATGCCACGAAGAGCTTGTAGAACAAGGCCATCAGGAGAATCCCCTGGAGAGTCGTGCTGGAGAGCGTAGAGAACGACGCGGATGCGCTCACGAGGAATGCAGCGGTCTGCACGCCTCTACAGACGGAAGTTGACGCCATCGACGACACCACGCTACCAGCTACCAAGGTGATTGTTCCTAGAAGCATCGTTGGCCAGGCATCCGCGGATAGAAGCCAAAGAATAAGGAGCACGTGTGGAAGGTGTAACAGCGAAAATGCCAATCGGCTTAAGCTGGAGGCGTACCGCCGAAGATGGGCTCGCTGCAGCGGTTCCATTGAGCAGGCGACAGCGCCTCCCGCAATGTCAAACGCGATGAGGCTGACGGCGAGGACTTTCCATGGTTCGGGGTCATCGGTAAGGGCAAGCCAGACTGCTGAGCCGATACTTGCTGCGATTGCCCATCCATAGACAAGATGCTTCTGCGAGCCCGAGGCCCCCGGACCCACTAGCAAGTCCTCCACCAGCGCGACGTTCCATCTGCTCAGTATCACTGTCCATTCCCGCGGTTTATCTCTGCGAGTGCCTTTCACTCAGCAATCTGGCAAATTTCCCACGGATGGCGCTTGTTCAGCTGAATCCGTTTCTTGTCAAAGAGAACACGATTCAACCAGGGTGCTTGCAATGTGATGGAGCATGAGCCATGGACATCCAGCCAGCCCCATCGCCAGAGAGCCAGGGTCGTATGCTCACCTTATGTGAGATCCCTTGCACGATGTCCGTGTGTCCTGGCACCCAGATCGAATGTCTGGAAGGTACCGCGTGGCTCACGACCATGCCGATGGGAAAGTCGGTTGACGTGCAAGACAACATGCTGGTCGTTGGCCAAGCTTACTCGGTCGATCGCTGGACGACCATCTATATATCAAGCCTTCGGCGGGCGCCGACAAGGATCCGCCTTCTCGAAAAATCAGTCACGGCAGATTGCGTGCAACGCGGCTGGATCGCTGAGTTAAAACGACTACTTCACAGGGTTCACTGATTCCGTCGGAATGTACATAGTCTCTGTAAAAAAGGCGTATCCCAGAGGCGGTGAACGACTTCGAGATGACGGCATGATCAACCTTGCAGGGCTCCTGCAGAACACCGTCTCGGTCTCCTTGAGTCTGCAGAGTCCGCTTTCGTCTTTCAAGTTGTCTGCCAGGCAAGACGTGTCTGACTCTAAGAAGTAGATGGGGCTGGCCACCGCGGTCTGTGGCTACCAGGCGGCATGGAGCGCAGCGTCCATTGGGCAGGCGTATCCTCGAACTCCGCCGAATGGCGAACTGCAATGAGTCGACCGAACCCGGAATCGGTCGCTTCCAGCACGTCGTCCATTGAGGGCTTGGTGCAAGTAAGGCCATCAGGTAGTCTGCCCAGGCTTCGAAGCCAGTGCCCCGTTTGTGCCAGAGAGACTCTCACGTGCCAGCTTCCGCCTTCTTGCTGCTGGCGAATTAGGGCAGCTTGCGCACCAAGCGCCATCAGGTAGCCAGTGGCGTGATCCAATATCTGTACCGGGAGAGCCTTTGGAGTAGCGCTGCCAGCAGCCTTGGCTTCTGCATGATTGAAGCCCGTCGCGGTTTGCACGAGCGAGTCAAAGCCCCTACGGTTCGCCCAGGGACCGGCATGACCATATGCGCTGAGGGAGACATATACGATGCCCGGACGAATCCGTGCCAGTGACTCGGGCCCGAATCCCAGCCTCTCTAGTCCACCTGGTCTGTAGCCCTGCACAAACACGTGCGCCCTGGCGGCCAGGTCGGCCAGCTGCTGCCTTCCAGGGGAAGTCATCAGATCGACGTGAGCCGAGAGCTTTCCCCTGCTGGTCTCGGCAATGGCGTCAATGTTAGGCAAGTTGGGTGAGTTGATCAACATGACGTCCGCTCCATATGCCGCAAGCGTTCGTCCTCCTACTGGGCCGGCAAGAATGCGCGTGAGTTCCAACACGCGAACCCCGCTCAAAGGGCTATCGCCCGGCGAAAGGTCATCCAGAGGCAAAGGCTCTGCATCTCCAATCTTCTCAATAGTGAACAGCGGCAACTTGGCAACAGCTATCCCTTGCTCGTGCGCATCCCATTCATCAAAGGTGCGGAGTGCCGCCACGACCAGCCGGCGCTGAGCCGCGAGTTCTTCGAATTCGGAAGCGGTGTAGTTGGCCAGGGCCGCTACAACGTCCTCCTTGGTGGTGGCCTCGGTCACCTTGATCCCGAGCAGTTCGAGGGCGCCTTCTCTGTGGTGCTGAAAATTTGCGTGGATTCGAACCCAGCCATTCACACCGTCCTTGCCGCAGGGATAGAGGCCGGAGAATTTGTCCCACACCTCTGGAATGACGCCGTTGACGCTGAGAAAGTTGGTGCATTCGAGGGCGGCATGCCGCATATCCACATGGACCTTTTGCCTGCCCAGGCCTCTTACGTGCCGCACTTCGGCCGCAGCCAAGGCTGCTGCAGCTATGACAGACTGGGCGGCGGTGCCGATAGCAAAGGATGAGGGGAGTACCGGATCCTTCCCGGAAAGTGCGAGATACCCAAGCGCATCTGGAGCTAGCCCTCCGAGGTTCCATAGGTTTGCGACAGTTGCGAGAGGAATCGAAGGAGTGCCGGTTGTCATCAGGAACGGATTTGAAATTGGTGCGGATGGACTTGTTTTAACAGGCGTCTAACTTGACGAAGCAAGCCGCCAAGGGGCAGTATTCCGACTGTCGAGTCTCATTTGATGAAAAACGCTCCTCATGCGAGTGGAGCGGCTCGCGGCTCGCGCCTCGACAAACAACATTCCAACGTCTTCAACCTCTCGCTGCGTTTGCGATGAGGCTCTGAATCAGCAAATAGCTGCAGCCAGCAGCGACTGCAAAGCCAGTAAGAGACCATTGCAGGACGTTCCCACGTGTGTCTGTTCGGAACTCATAGATCCTTCCTCTGACAAACAGGCCCAAGAATTCCAGCTCTGCACATAAAACCACCAAGAGGGCACAAAATTTCAGCACCTCTGTCGCATTCGACGGGAGTTTCCCTGCGATCAAGGCGATGAGGAGAAATCCGCAGAACACGCCCACAGCGGTCGCAGCGCCTTGGGAGAACAGGTCGAGCATGGGTATAGCTACCCATCTCCTCAAAAAGTTGGCAGCGGGTGCCCCCATGAAGAGCAGCGAGATGCCACCGAGGATTAGCCCAGGATAGAAGAGAGAGAACTCGGGGATGGAAGCTGACAACAGCTTCGCAAGGAACGCCTCAGCGCCTTTCCCCACACCTCCGGACAGCAATGCAAAGAGAGACAAGACCAGTGCAAGCGCAAATCCTGCGGAAGCGGCCCTTCCTATCCTAATGCTCCCCCATTTGACTTTCGTTCGCCACTGCATCCCTGCCTCCTGTATGTCGTCTTACCTCAAGCATATAGGGAGTTGTACGAGACGACGTGCGATGGTGAAATCCTGTCGACAAGGTGCAACGAGCGAACTTGCTTGGTCTTACGCCGAGCGGAATTCATGTCGTCCTGTCGGATGACTCATAGCATTTCACCTAGATCTGCTTTGTAGGGTGATTCATGGTCAGTTCCGTCACATCAGTGCCGATCGCTCCGGCAACGGTTGCCGTAGCGCACTTTTCGAACAAGTTCAGATTTGAGACGGACTGCTGGGACGTACACGAGGCGTTGAGGCAGAAGAACCACGACTTCGTATTGCTGGATGTTCGAAGTCCCGATCTGTACGAGCGGTCGCACGTCCCTGGAGCCTTGAACCTCCCGCATAGAAAAATCGTCGAATCAAAGATGGACCAGTGGCCTGCGGAGACGATTTTTGTTGTTTATTGCGCCGGCCCGCACTGCAATGGCGCTGATAGGGCAGCTCTTCAGCTTGCGCAACTTGGTCGACCCGTAAAGGTCATGCTCGGCGGGCACACCGGCTGGCTTGATGAAGGATTCTTGGTTGAGTCTGGTTCGCTACCCGGCGAACTCGGACGTGGTTAGTTTGACTCCCGTTCACCCTTGCATGGGGTGACCTCGGTTGGCGGCGCAACGTTTCGGTGTTGCGCCGCATTTTTTTTTGTCTGATGTGGCCCCTCTCAAAGCAGCATGGCCACGGTGGCGAAGGAGATGTTCTTTTGAAGGATCTGCTACGTGCGTCCCGAGGATTTGAGGACGTCTACAACACCGCCATGCTTCTGCAGTCGCTCCTAGAGCAAATGGAGCCCGGGAAGCCTGTGACAGAACATTCCTGGTATGTCTGCGTGCAGATGGCAAGGCGACTCACGTCTGAAGTCGACACGCTGAGGGCCAACCTCACAAAAATCTCGCAGAGCATCCATCAAGAAGACTCGAGAGGCGAGTAGCTGTGGCGGACAGCGTTTTGCGTCAGTCGGATGGACTGCTTCGCCGGGATCGCTCAATTCGCGCTTGTCTAGCGGAAGCCCCAATTTTCACCAGTTGTATTGCCTTATCCCAGTCGTCTCGTTCCTGCGGCGGGAACAGCGCCCCCACCGCGGTAAAGAGCATGTCCGCCTTGGTGAAGACGCGCGCGCTGCGGAGTACTGAAGCAGGAGCTAGCAGATCTTCGTCGAGCTCCGCGTTCAGCGCCTCCACCAGACTCGCCGCGCGTTCTTCCACCTCGAACGGCCATCTGCTCCGTGCTGCCATCACCTCAATGTGACGGCACGTGACCAGATAGAGGTAGAGGTCTTCAATGACTCTGAATCGTCTGAGATAGGCATTGAATGCGTCACCTGGCAGTGCTTCGACCACCGGCGCCTTTGCGAAGAAAAACTCACTGTGGGAGAGCTCAGGCGGAGATCTCTCGGAAGACACGAATCGACTCATCACACCTGGCGAGTTCGATTGAACCACGACCATCCGGAATTCGTCCGTGGAGGCTCCTGATGCAAATGACTTCGCGGCCACAAGAAGTTGTGATGCGGCACTGCCCAGCGTGACAAATGTTTTCTGACCGGTCAGTCGCAGGCGTCCGGCTCGGTCAGTTTCTGCTTCACAGCAGATGTCCTTACGACGGTTGCCCGACCGCTCAGTCACACATAGAGCTCGCAACTGCATAGGGGTGCTCAAGGGAAAGCACTCAGCGATGGCTGACTGGACTGCGATTCCGAAGCCTTGAACTGGTCCGTTGATCTGGTCCGAAAGCCGTAATGCAGCTGCTCTCGCGCTCTCGCCTCGCTGGCGTAGCAGAAGCCACTGTCGAAGTAATTCCTCAATGCTGTTGTTGTGTCCCATCGAGTCAAGGATATGCAAGTACTAGGGCGTTTTCTCGTCGTTTTGCTTGAATACCCCTCCCTGGCCGATCAAACAGATTCCTGCCGCAGCCGTCAAAATTGCATATAGTGCAAGTCTGCTTTCACTATTTGAAAGGCGGCTACGGTGGCAACTACGCGCTCCTCCGGAACGGTCGGGACCCCTTCGAGCCCAGATGCGGGGCCTGAAGCGTCCAAGACGTTGATCATCTGCTTGGGCCTTTCGCAGCTCATCGGCTGGGGTGCGTTGCACTACATCATTGGCGTGTTTGGCGTTGACATGGCGACCTCTCTCGAGTGGTCAGATGTTGTCGTCCAAGGGGGATTTTCGGCATCCCTCGTCGTCATGGGCCTCAGTTCGCGGCTCATAGGGCAATGGATCGACCGATATGGTGGTCGCACCGCAATGATGGCTGGATGCTGGATAGGCGCTCTCGGGTGCGTGCTGCTGTCAGCATCTCAAAACGTTGTCACCTACTACGCCGCGTGGTGTGTACTCGGCGTGGCGATGCGACTTGCGCTCTATGACGCAGCCTTCGCCACTCTGGTGAAGGTCGCTGGGGGAAAGTCGCAGCGCGCCATGACCGCCATCACCTTGTTCGGCGGCCTTGCCTCCACCACCTTTTGGCCGCTGGGGCACGCTCTCGCCCAGATGTACGGCTGGCGCGGCGCGCTGCTTGTGTACGCGCTGATTCTGGTGGGGGCGTCTTTCCTTCACCTGGCCATCCCCAAAGTCCCCCAGGAGCCCTTGAATGGTGCGAGCCATGCAGGCAGCACTGCATCTGTCGTGGTCGTGCCAAACGTGCTCTCCAAGACCATCCTGTACGGTCTGAGCGCCATGATGGTTCTCTTCATGCAAGCCGGAATGGCCTCGCATTTCATCGAGATCCTCTCTGCTCTGGGATGGCCTATCGCAGCCGTGGTCACGGTTTCGACGTTGTTCGGCATTGGTCAAGTCACCGGTCGGCTCTACATGGTGTTCCATGGATACCGCTTCAATCCTGTGAAGATGAACTTGCTGCCGCCTTGTCTGTTGATCTGCAGCTACCTGATGTTCTTTGCAGGCAAGCAATCGCTTTACTTTGCAGGAGCATTTGCCTTGCTCTATGGAGCCGGAAATGGTATCGCCACCATCACGCGCGGTGCGGTGCCGATCGTGTTGTTTGGCACGCAGGGGTATGGCAGGCGAGTCGGCTCAATTCTCCGTCCTGCGTTTGTTGTTTCGGCTGCCGCCCCCATGGCTTTCGCGTGGGTTATGGGAGGGTGGGGCGCCTTTGTCACTGTTGGGACCAGCCTGGTTTTCAGCGCTGTGCTTTTGGGGGTCGCATTGGCCCTGGTTTACCTTTCATCAAGGAAGTAGAGGAGACGAATATGAGCAATCTTGGGACTGTGGTGGTTACTGGAGGCGCTCGTGGGATCGGCGCCGAGACCGTGAAGCTCTGCGCACAAGCAGGACACGACGTTTTCTTTACCTATGCCGCACGGCCTGACCGAGCGGAGCAAGTGATTGCCGAATGCCAACCTTATGGTGTCACCGTCAAGGCGATGCAAGCCGATGTCCGAGATCCTTTGCTGAGCAAGGCTGTAATCGAGACGGCAGCGGAGATATCCCCCGTTGTAGGACTCGTGAACAATGCCGGCATCACCAGCAACATTGGCTCGTTCCTCGATGTCGACATAGACGCAATGAGGGATGTACTCGACGTCAACGTGATGGGGACGATGCTCATCTGCCAGGCTGCTGTGAGGCATTGGGTATCGAGCGATGCGGGTGGTGCCATCGTGAATGTTTCATCCATCGCGGCGACGTTGGGAGCTCCAGGTGAGTACATCCACTACGCGGGTTCGAAAGCCGCGGTCGAAGGCTTCACCATTGGCCTCGCCAAGGAGTTCGCGGACCGGAGCATTCGTGCAAACGTGGTGTCCCCCGGTACCACTCTGACTGAGATTCATGCCCTTTCCGGTGAGCCAGGGAGAGCAGACCGCGTCGCCCCACGAATTCCCATGAAGCGAGCGGGAGATGCCGTGGAGATTGCGGAAGCGATCGTCTGGTTGCTATCCAAGAGAGCGTCTTACGTGACCGGGAGCGTTTTGCGCGTGGCTGGCGGCCTGTAATCCCCACCGCCAACGTTGAATCCTGTTTGGTGAGGGACGAGAGGGTTTCATTCTTGAAGTTGCATTTGTCGGCACTCTCGGGTTGGCACTTGGATGCGATGCATTTAAGTGCGAGGGGGCACAGGGACAAGTGCCCATACAGAAACCTAGTCTGAATGGACGATATGCAAAGACGAACTCTCACAAAATCCCTGGGTCTGGCGGGCGTGCTGGCTGCTGGCGTAGCGCCTGCTGTAGGCCGTGCCCAGCAGGAGATCCGCTGGCGCCTCGCATCAAGCTTTCCGAAATCTCTGGACACGATCTACGGCGCGGCAGAGGACTTCGCCAACGCAGTGTCCGGGATGACCGGAGGCAAGTTCAAGATTTCCGTGCATGCTGGCGGCGAACTGATGCCTCCGTTCTCGGTTGTGGACGGCGTGCAGGCTCGAACGGTCGAAATGGCGCACACCGCCGGCTACTATTTCTTCGGCAAGGACCCGACGTTCGCCATCAGTGCGGCCATTCCCTTCGGGATGAACTCGCGCCAGATGACCGCGTGGATGTTGGAGGGCAACGGTCTGAAGGTGACCCGCGAGTTCTACTCGAACTACAACATCGTCAACTATCCAGGCGGTAACAGCGGCGCACAGATGGCCGGTTGGTTCCGCAAGGAGATCAAGTCGCTCGCCGACATCAAAGGGCTGAAGTTCCGTGTCGGCGGCTTCGCCGGCCAGGTGATGAGCCGTCTGGGTGCGATTCCCCAGAACATCGCCGGTGGAGAGATCTACCAGGCGCTGGAGAAGGGCACCATTGATGCGGCTGAGTGGATTGGGCCGTACGATGACTTCAAGCTTGGTTTCTACAAGGTGGCCCCCAACTACTACTACCCTGGTTGGTGGGAGGGCGGCCTGAACTGCGAGTTCTACATCAATAACAAGGCCCTGGCGGAGCTCCCGAAGGAGTATCGGGACGCTATTGAGTACGCCTCGAAAGTTGCACACGTTCAGATGCAAGCCAAGTACGACGCACGCAATCCAATTGCACTGCGTCAGCTCGTGCAGAACGGCGTGAAACTGCACGGCATGAACACCGTCATCATTGACGCAGCCTTCAAGGAGACCATGAGCCTCTACGAGGAGCTCAACGCGAACAACCCGAACTGGAAGAAGGTCTACGAGGACTACAGGAAGTTCCAGCGCGATCAGAATTCCTGGTTCCGCTTCACAGAGGCTAGCTACGACCGCTTCATGCAGCAACAGCGCCTGTGATGAATCCTGAGTCACGTACGCTGGCCTAGTAGTTTGCGTGCTCGAAGAGGCCAAGCGGCACCTACTGCCGCTTGGCCCTTTGCTTTTGAATAAACTCGCTGAGAGCTTCCTGAAAGGTGATCTCATTGAAGCACTCTCGAAAGCATTTCGCTTCGCTTTCGAGACCTGGCTCCAGCGAAGGGAGGCTGTTCATGACCGAGGCTTTCGTACGGCGCAGAAGAGCAAGGGGGCGAGTCGCCATCGAGCGCGCGACTTCCATGGCCTTGGAGATGGCCTGACCAGGTTCCACGATTCGCGAAACCAGTCCTGCCTCCTTCGCCTCGTGCGCTTTCAGTGGCCTCGCGCTCAAGAGCATGTCCATGGCCACGTGCTTGCCCACGGCACGTGACAGACGTTGGGTACCCCCCGCTCCTGGCATGGCGTTCAGCGTGATCTCAGGGTGCGAGAAGATTGCATCCTCGGATGCGATGACGATGTCGCACATCTCCACCATCTCACACCCGCCCCCCAGTGCCATGCCCTCTATGGCAACTATCACTGGCTTGGAGAATGAGCCTAGCTGCTTCGAACAACCCACGTAGCCGTCAGCGGTTGCACTGTTGAAGTCCAGCTTAGACATGTCCTCGATGTCCGCTCCGGCACAGAAGTGCTTTCCCGCGGAACTAAGAACCACGACGTGAACGTCATCTCGCTCGTCCAGGTCTGAGAGCGCTTGATCGAGCCTTTCGATCAACTCCCGGCTCAAGGCATTGAGGGCCTCATAGCGGTTCAGACTGAGTTGGGCGACCCCGTCGTCTACGACAACTGTCACCAAAGCAGTGGATTGTGAAGTGCGTGTTGCCATGATGTCGTCCGGTGGATATCTCCAAGCTGCAAACTTACTCGTGGCATGGGTGCAAGTATTTAGAAAGCTTGCCCTGGTGAGGTGAAAGATTCATGGCCGCGGTGTTAGTGAATCGTTCAATTGCCTGAGAATCCAAGGATGCCGTGGCGCGCCGCTCAATCGCGCGCATGAATCTAGGGTGACTCGATGCGTAAGAAGAAGCTCGGTGTTCTCGGCGGACTGGGTCCGCTTGCAACAGTTGATTTTCTCGACAAGTTCTACAGGCTGTCCCAGGCAACTGTCGACCAGGACCATCCTCTCATCGCGGTGAGGTTTTGCACCCAGGCTCCCGACAGGAGCGCCTTCCTGAATGGAACGGGGCTTAGTCCGCTGCCGGACATGATTGCCGCTGCCCAGGCTATGCGGGAAGAGGGAGCCGAGGCAGCCGTTCTCCTGTGCAATACCGCGCACATCTGGTTGGACGAGATCGCGGAGGCTGCTGGACTGCCTTTCCTAGACATAGCGAAGACCGCTCTCGCTGAAGTGCGTGTGACGGACGCTCCTGTAGGAGTGCTCTGCACGCCGTGGACTGTCATGGGGAAAGTCTATTCACGCCATGCGGGGCGCATAACGTTGGTGGATCCCAGCCATGCCGTGCTGAACGAGATACTGATGCCGGCGATACGTGCCGTGAAGGCAGGGAGGCTCGAAGAAGGTCGACTCGGCGCCTTGACGGCAATTGAGTATCTGCAACGCCAAGGCTGCAAGTCAGTCGTCCTTGGATGCACTGAGCTGCCGCTGGTCCTTAGCCCAAGCGATACAGATATGCAGGTGATTGATGCAACCGAGAGCCTGGCCCGCACAGCGCTGCAATGGTCGCAGTTTGATGGCTCGGACGGGGGCTATGCGTCGTCGCTCTGGTCGCAGCACGTTGCCAGTGGCAGACTTCGAACAGCTACACTGCGGCAGTTCTCCTTGCAGCCTGACTGCGGCCGTCAAATCCCCAGTCCTGAGCCGGCACCTCACACTTAGAAAGGGGTTCGAACGTCGGTTTACCAAGATCACTCAGCCCATTCGCCTCCACAACTGCGACGTGTTAACAGATCTCGCGGTGGACGGCTGCAGAGTGGCACTACTCGCAGACTACGCCGCAGAAGAACATTTAGCATCCGGTAGCCTCTGCAATGTCCTGGATAACTGGGAACCAGACAGACCGTTCTGCGATTGGGCGTACCCATTTGGCAACCGCAAAAGAGTGTGCCCCTGAAAGTGCGACTCTTTCTGGATCCGCTGGCCGAAGAGATAGGCTCGAAGTCGAGCTAGATGAGTGCACTACCGCGCCGCTGCGCTGAACTCACGAGCAAGCCTGCGCGCCTCGGACGGACCATTGGCCATCGCGCTGGCTGCAAGAAGCAGGAGCAACACAAGTCCCATTCCGTAAGACAGACCCCACCGGTCCGAGATAGCTCCCGCTATCCATGGACCGAAGGTCTGACCGACCGAGAACATCATCGTGAATAAGGCGACAATTTTTGCCCACTCTTGAGCCGGTCGGGTGCTTCTCGCCAATAGAGTGACGGCGGTGGGGCCAATAAATAGTGCGCAACCGTAGAGCAGCGCTGAGCCGAACATGACCGCTTCATTGACACCCACGAAGCTGAGCGCAACGCCGGCTGCCGTCACGAGTAGGGAACACCCAAGCGTCCTCGTGGCCGGCCAAGTGTTCAACGCCTTGCCCCAGATGTACGGGGAGAGGCAAATCCCGAGTCCGAGGACACACCATGTCAAGGTGACGTGATACCAAGGCTGACCGCGATCGGCAATCCATGCTGCCAGGAACGTGAGGTAGACATTGCTGCCCGCGCCGCAGAATACGTATGCGACAAGTGGGAGAGCGTAGGCACGGACGGGAAGGTCGCTAACAGTTTCCAGGATTGGTGCCGTCGAGATCTTTGCACGCGATGAAATGCAGAATGGAAGAATAGCGAGGGCTGCGCTCGTGCCACCAATCAGATACCAGCTCGTTCTCCATGCGCTTGACCCCGCGAACTCGAGGAGCGGAGGAAGAGCGAGGCCAGAGATGATCATTCCCAGGCCACCACCGGAGAAGTAGATGCCGACGGCAAGACCTCGTCGATGGGGGTCGTCCGCAAAAATGAATGCGACGAGCGCTGCACCGCAAGAGAATAGCCACGGGGCTCCAAGTCCTGTGAGCGCTCGCATTGCGCTGAGGTAAAGCATCCCATCATGTAGAGGTGTGGCGCAGAGGGTGACCACCACAATAGCGAGCCCAACTCTGAACAGCTTCACCGGGTCGACGTTTCGCAACCACGCGTATCCGGCGAATGCCCCGAGCATGTAGCCGATGGCATTGGCGGTGTTCAAGAGGCCCGCGGTGGAATACGTCCACGAAAGATCCTCCCGCATCGCAGGAAGCACCAGACCATATGCAAAACGAGCGAGCCCATTGCTGATAGCGACGGACAGTGCCAGTGCGAAGGCGACCCAGAGTGAGGGTCGGCTAGTGTCAGGATGAGCGGGTGTTGACTTCATCCGATTGGCCGGAGTATGGATAGGTGTGCTCGGAGTGAGGGGCGCGCTTGAATTCCGGAAGCTGCTCTGCATCGTTGGTGAGGCGATCGAGTGTGGAGAACGCCTCGCGCTCTACAAGCTGCGGAACCATCTCCAGGCAGAACGTCCATGCCACAGCGGCTGTGACTTCAGCCATACTGGGTTGATTGACCGAAAAATCCCACGGCGAAGACTTCAATTCTTCGTTGAGAAGTGAGAGCGCTTCCGTCATTTGTATTGCAACGCGCATGCGCCATGGCTGATGTTGCTTCTCGGACGGCCTCAACTGAGTTTCGTAGACATGCTGAACCGATTTCTCCAGCACTGCGAGCGCCAGTCCTTCGATGCGCAAACGCTGTGCTCGATGCTTCCGATTGTTTGGAAGAGTGGCCCATGAATTGTTCGACAGGACCGACGCAAACTGCACGATGAGGCCCGAGTCCATCAGGACGGCCTCATCGTCGCAGATGAGAGTCGGAGCCTTGACCACGGGGTTTATCTGCGCGAACTCGTAGTAGGTGCTGAACACGGAGAGGGGGACGTGCCTGAACTGAAGATCCATAAGCTGCAGCGCGATGGCCAGTCGTCGCACGTAGGGGGAATCTAGTAATCCCACCAATCTCAGGTTCACGGTTCTTCTCCTTTGCGATGAGTAAGGGTGGCGTCGGCCCATGGACATGACCTTGAGGCTGTTCCCGAGAAAGGAGCTGAGTGCCAGGTGCGCCGGCGCTGGCCACGGCGGCACACCACCGGGGCAACTTTCAGCCGCTCTTGTTCATCGCGCTAGTGGACCAGTCTTGGGAACGAGTGAGGAGAAAGCTATTTGCCGAATGCAGAGAGAAATTCGCAAGGCAGAGTTGGAGACCCTCAGTGCATGAAAGAAGGCGAGGCTGTCCGAGGTGCTTCGCTGAATGGTCCGTGTAGGCCCGACCGGGCGCTACAAGGCAAGTGAAGCTGTGTCGCTTGCCACTTGTTGCTCAATCCATTCGAGAAACAGGCGCATGGGGACTCTGCGCGACTGCTCCTCTGAAACCACGGCATGGTAGGGTTTCGCGGGAATCGAATGCTGGAACACCATTTCGAGCCTCCCATTGACGAGATCGCGCTGAACAAGTCGCCTGGGGAGGATTGCCAGACCCACACCTGCAATGGCGCACTCCGCGGCAAAGTACAAGTCGACTGTCGTGATGCGTGGGCGGACCTTTAAGGATGCAGGTATGTGCCCCGCAGCCCAGGATGACCAGTCCGCCGACGGATGCTGAACCAGGGGGAGGCTTGTTAGAGCCTCAGCCATTGACATGAATTTCACTTGTCGACTGAGTTGCGAATTTCCTACTGCAACCATCCTGTCGTCCCACATTGGGATGGAGAGCATGTCAGGAAAGTGAGGTCCACCGTAGCGAAGGCCGACATCTACACCATCACCCAACACGGACTCCATGCGGTCGGCGATGCTCACGATAAGCTCAATCCTGGGGTGAAGCCCTGAGAACTGGTTCATGCGCGGGCCGAGCCATAGCCTTCCCATTCCTCGTGAAGTCGAGATTCGAATCTGAGTGGTAGCCGTGGGCGACTTGAGATAGTGATCGTCGCGCAATCTGCGCGCAAAGGCCTGGGAAGACGCAAAGTAGGACTGCCCTACAGGCGTCAGGACCACCAGGGGAGAGTATTTGTAGACCAGCCTGAGTTTCAGTCTGTGCTCGAGCAAAGCAATCGAATGAGTCAGTGCTGACTTGGTCAATCCGAGCTCGCTTGCGGCGCGACTCAAGCTCTGATTCCTTGCAACGGACTCAAACGCTAGTAAGCTACTCATCGGCGGTAGCTGGCCAAGTGCGACGCCCTTTGCTCTCGAGGTGTTCATCCTTATATGCTATCGGTTTAGAGCACGGTCGAGAACTCAACAATGGCAGCGAAGGTGCTCTGGGGACCGTGCAGCGCAGCGTGAAGCTTGACAGCCTATTGACAACGGAGTTTTGATGAGCCAGACGCTTTCCTTCACACAGTTTCCCTTGCATGAGTTGCTCGCGTTTGAGTCGGCCGCAAGGAATGGATCCTTCTTGAAAGCGGCTGATGAACTCAGCGTGACCCAGTCGGCAGTCAGCCATCGAGTTATCAATCTCGAGAAGCGTCTAGGAGTCACTCTTTTTGTGCGCAGAGGCCGGGGCATCGCACTCACCGAGGATGGAGAGCGTTACCTGGAAGGGGTCTCAGGTGCGTTGACGGCGCTGTGGGCTGCTGGTGAGGAACTTCGAATGGCTGAGCACTCGGTCGTTCGTGTAGCGTTTGCTCCTTCCGTGGGCATTGTGTGGCTGCTGCCTCGACTGCCGGAGTTCATGAAGACAAACCCAGCCGTTCAGCTCGATGTTGCGACCGTAGCCACTCCGGAGGAGGTCAGCCGCGGTGAGTGGGATGTGCTCGTCCACTTCGGTGCAGGCAGCGACGATTCTCGAAGAGTTCATCTCCTGACCGATGAGGCGATGGTCGTCGCGTCGCCAGGGCTGTTCAATGAACAGCGCCCGCTTGTCGTGGAGGATTTGGCCACCACGCCGGTGTTGCGGCACACGCTATTGAACTGGCCTGGCTGGGTTTCTGGAGCCTTCGGGAAGAAGGCTGAGGCCACACGCTATATGTACTTCGACGACTCCATCACGATGCTGGAGGCGGTGGCGAGTGGGGCGGGCATAGCGCTCACGACGAGAGTCGCAGCGAGCCCGTATCTGAAGTCTGGGGCGCTAGTCCAGGCTCATCCCTTTGTCCTTAAGGACAATGACTATTACGCCGAGATATCTGAGGCAGGAGAACTGAAGCCGGCATCACGCAGCTTCATCGACTGGCTCAAGCGCATTGCCGAAGCCCATCCAATCTCAGGATAGTCCGACCTGTGCCGCGCGGGCGGCTTCTGAAGTCAACTCGGACTCAATCCAGGCTGCCAAGGTCTGCACGGACCTGTTGGCCGCCGCCTGTTCGGAGTAGAGCAGGTAGTAGTGCAATCCGGCGATACGGTGCTCGGGGAAAACCACTTTGAGCTTGCCTTCATAGAGCGAACTCAAGACGGACGGCGTTCGTCCTATTGCAACGCCGCTGCCCTGCATGGCCGCGCCGATCGCGTGGTCGTACTGCGAAAACTGAATGGATTTCGGAGCCAACGGCTGGTCTAGGCCGAGACGTGCGAACCATTCGCTCCAAGCCATCCAGGGGAACCGCCGGCGGTGGTCGCCGTAGATCAGAAGCGTCTGGTCAAGGAGGTCCACCGGATTGCGAATCTTCTCCGCAATCTCCGGATTTGCCACAAGGAACGCTTCTTCTGTTCCTAGGCGCTTGGCAAGCGGCGAGGCGAGTGGGTCCACGGGTAAGCGGATGGCCAGGTCATAGCCGTCACGCTCCAAGCTTGCAAGAGACTCACTCGAGTCAATCAGCACATTCACGTCAGGGGCAACCTCCCGGAATATGTTGAGTCGCGGGATGAGCCACATCGAGACGAATGAAGGCCAAGCCGTCAAAACTACCGTCTCCTTTCCGCCCGGTAGTAGCCGTCCTACCGTCGCTTCCAGTGCATTCAATGCCTGCTGGGCTCCTTGAAGGACGACTTGCCCTTCCTGTGTCAACTGCAGTTGCCGTGCACCTCGTACAAACAGCTGGCAAGCCAGCGCTTCTTCCAAAGCGCGAATCTGCTTGCTGATCGCAGACTGTGTAAGAGAGAGCTCTTCGGCCGCCAAAGTGAAGCTCTGAAGGCGTGCGGCACTCTCGTACCCCCGGAGTGCATCCAGAGAAATGTGGCGAAGTTGCCGCGCTACTGAGCTGCGTACGTTAAGCATGAAATCCGGACATATGTGGGGTTCGGGGATTCCAACCACGCCTCGCCTGCCTGCGCGAGCATAGCTACCTCATGAAAGACAGAGGCAATCTCATGCGCCGGAAAACTGTGGCAGCGATACAGCGGGCTGACCCCATCCCTGAAGAGCGAATCGAAGGCGCCGCGCTAGTGAGGAAAGGGACTATATCGGTCGAAGTCCCTGGTCCCGCCTGGAGAGGCCTTCCCACGTATGAATTCCGTTCCTGGAGCGAGGCGTTAATTTCAGGTGATCGCGTCGCGGCCAGGACGACCACAGCAAAGGCGATACAAGGAGCGAGCGAATGAAACTTCCCACCCGACACCTCATCTTCATCATCCTTTGTGGACTGGTGATGTTCCTGTCCCTGGGACAGCGACACTCCTTCGGGTTGTTCATGGTGCCAGTCACCATGGACTGGGGATGGGGGCGTGAGACCTTCTCCATCGCCATAGCCTTGCAGAATCTCGTATGGGGCCTTGCGCAGCCGTTCAGTGGAATGTTGGCCGACAAGATCGGCTCAAGACGCGTGATGGTGTTGGGCGGTGCTTTCTACGCATTGGGCGTCTATCTGATGCCACACAGCAATGATGGCGTGCTGTTCTCCATAACAGCCGGTCTCTTCATTGGTCTTGGCTTGAGCGGCACTGCCTTCGGCATTGTGTACGGCGCCGTGGGCAAGGCTGTGAGCCCGGAAAACCGTCCGGCGGCACTGGGCTTGGTGGGGGCCATCGGCGGTGCGGGGCAATTGTTGATGCTCCCCTTGAACATGGTTCTGCTTGAGCAGTTCGGCTGGGTCACGACAGCACTCATCATCTCGATGGTTGTGGCAGCCATGATTCCGCTGGCGCTGGCCACCGGGAAAGGGGAGGCGGCACTCCCACCCCAGCCTGCAGAGCTCACCATGCGCCAGACGCTCGCGAAGGCGTTTTCTGACCGAGATTTCTGGCTACTGACAGTAGGCTTTCTTGCCTGCGGATTCCAGCTCGCGTTTATCGGCACGCACCTGCCAGCTTATCTTGCTGACAACGGTCTTCCACCTACGGTGGCAACAACAGCTCTGGGACTTATTGCCTTAACCAACATCGCCGGCACATACCTTTTTGGTGCGTGGGGAGCTAGGTGGCTTCGCAAGACTTTGACGGTCTGGATCTACGTCGGGCGAGCGGCTGCAATCATGATTCTCCTGCTGGTGCCTTTGAGTCCCTGGTCGGTGTACGCGTTCGCCGCGATCATGGGGTTCCTCTGGCTGGGGACGGTGCCTTTAACAAACGGGATGCTCGGCCAAATTTTCGGGATCCGCTATGTCAGCACTCTCTTTGGATTCGTGTTCCTCTCGCATCAGGTCGGCAGCTTCCTCGGTGTCTGGCTCGGTGGCTGGATGTTCGACACCTACAAGAGCTACATTTGGGTGTGGCTGCTAGCCGCAACGCTCAGTCTTATCTCTGCGCTCCTGCATGTGCCAATTCGAGAGCGTAGGACCTCTGTTGCTACACCCGTCGGTGCGTGAAATGGCTGCGGTTCGACTTCTCCGTAAAGCGGCGCCCTGGTTGTTGTTGAGTGTGATCGGCATGCTGTCAATGAAGTGGTACGCCAGTCCTTTCACCTCTGTAGCCTTGGCTGACTTGTGGCTACTTTGCACATCAAGGTGAGTGCCAAATCGGCTGGCCGCACACTACCGTAGAGAGGCCGACGCCATCCATAGGCCATATCACCTTCAGCGTCGGACGTGTTTGGAAGAAGATGAGTTCACAAAGGCAAGCTCGCTTGTTCCGAACCACAGCGCCTGGCTCTCGCGGAAGGTTCGCCAGGACTCCAAGAGCTTCTTGAAGTCCGGATTTCTTTCCGCCTCCATATCCAAGAGGCCTTCGCTCGCCTTGTATGCCGCCTGCAGGACACCTCGCGGGAAGGTTTGAATTGATGCTCCTTTGGAGACGAGACGGCGAGTGGCGAACGCGTTGAGCGTGTCGTATCTAGCTGTTGCCAAGAAGTTCGCTTCGTTCGTCGCGACCTCAAATGCGCTTTGATACTGCTTGGGAAGCGCGAGGAAGCTTTCCTTGTTCACGAAGAACGATGCGTTTGCACCGCCTCCCAGAGAGCCAGCGGCGTAGTAGTTCTTCGCGACTCGGAAAAGGCCAAGTTTTTCGTCGTCATGTGGGCCGTTGGAACTCACCGCGTCAATGGTCTTCATCGCCAGTGCTCTGTAGACATCCGCTGCAGGCAGTGGCCTTGGGATAACCCCCAGTTTGCTAAAGACCTCACCCGCGAAGCCTGAGATCCACATCCGCATCCCCTTGAGGTCATCGACAGAGTCGACGGCCCTGCGGAACCACCCACCCATCTGCGTACCCGTGTTGATCCCAGGAAAATTGATTGTGTTCAGTTCGCCATAGAAGTCGCGGAGCAGCTTCAAGCCGCCGCCGTAGTGGATCCACGCAGTTTGCTGCCTTGCTGTTAGGCCGAAAGGCGCCGCGCCGCCAAATATGTGAGCCTGAGGTTTGTCTGCCCACATGCCGCTCTGGCCGTGGCAAGCTTCCACAGCGCCGCTAATGACTCCATCCAGCGCTTGGAGCGGGTTCCCGGTTTCTTCAGCGGCGTAGACGCGGATGTCGAAACGAGCGTCGGTCAGTTGCGACACGCGTTCCGAGAGCATGGTGGATGCACCGAAGAGGACATCCATGCTTTTCGGGTAGCTTGACAGGAGTCGCCAGACGACGGATTTCGGTTGTGCGATGACCGCGGTAGCAGGGAGAGCTGCTGCAGCGCCTGCTGCGGCACTTCGCACAATAAGAATTCTTCGACGCATTCATTCTTTCGTAAGGGTGCCGCCCGTGCGCAAGCGGCTGGTGCGCAGGAACTCGAAGCGATCATGATGAGCACGGACCTTCGTATTCAGGAGAATTCTCTTGTCGCAGGCAAGAGGCTCTTTCATAGAGCGCGTTCCTGAGGTGTCACTCGTAGGTGCCACCAGTCCAAGTCGGAATCCTTTGAGGGAAAAATCTTCGTTTGATGCGGAGAACAGCAACTGATGAAATTGCAGCATCGGTCGCGAAGACCTGAATACTCAAGGAGTTCTTCATGAACGCTGACATCGCTTCTACGACGTTGACCCGTAGCATCACTGGGAGCCTGGGCTACCTGGGTGCATATGGAGGCACGCCGGAGATCTATCTTTGTGCGCCTCCTGAAGGGCGCTCCCCGGAGACTGCGCATAGCCTCGTCCAGAGCGTTCGCATCCACGATGTCCGGGATTTGGACCGTCCCATGGACATTCACTATGACGGCTTCAACTTCCTCGATCGCGACCTACCGAGGGTGGACTTTAGCGAAGCGGAGGACATCAGAAAGCGCTACTACCCTGGCATGGTCAAGCTGGCCCTTGAAGAGACCGGTGGGGAGAGGGCCTTTGTGTTCGACCACTTGGTTCGACAGCGGGAATCCAGCGCCAACATCCTTCAGTTCGGACTTCGAGGGTCCGAAGCGAAGCCAGGCGCGTTGGGTCGGGTTCACACAGACTACAGCGAGGCTTCCGGCCAGCGCCGGCTGGCTTGGGCGATGGAGAAATTTGCTATCAAGGAAGTACCGCGTCGCTATTGCATCGTCAACATCTGGCGCTCCATCGGCGGCCTGATTGAAGACACACCCCTGGCACTGTGTGATGCGCGGTCTGTCTCCGCCCTTGATCTGGTTCCAGCGACGCTCCACTACAGCAATCGAGATGGAGAAATCTACCTGGTCAAACCCAATGCGTCTCACCAGTGGTGGTACCGGGGAGAGATGGACTCAGATCACATCGTGGTGTTCAAACAGTTTGATTCGCTTGCAAATGGTGTGAGCCGGTATGTACCGCATTCAGCCTTCGACCTCCCTGGCGCTTCGGGCGCAAAGCATCCCAGGCGCAGCATCGAAGTGCGTGTGTTTGTTGTTATGGAGTAGATGATGAATAGTGCATTGCGCAGGCCAAAGCTAGAAATCTGGTTCGAATTTGGCAGCAACTACAGTTACCCCAGTGTCCATCGCCTCGGTGATCTAGCCAGGGCGAGGGGGATTGATGTGCATTGGGAGCCATTCCTCTTGGGGCCCATTTTCAAATCGCTCGGGTGGGACACGTCGCCCTTTGTCTTGCAGGAAGCAAAAGGTCGCTACATGTGGCGAGACATGGAGCGCCAGTGCGAGAAATACGGAATCCCCTGGCGAAGGCCAACCACGTTTCCTCGGCGCGCTCTGCTTCCAATGCGTGTTGCAGTGCTTGGCAAGGATGCTCCCTGGATTGAGGACTTCAGCAAAACAATGATGTCCTTGAACTTTGCGGAAGACAAGGACATTGATTCGGTCGAAGTGGTGGCCGCTGTTTTGACAGAGCTCGGCCTGGACTCGGCCTCGCTCATTGAGCAGGCGCAGGCCCCGGAAAACAAGGAGAAGTTGAAGGTTCAGACGTCGCGCGCCCAAGAGCTCGGCATATTCGGAGGTCCCACTTTCGTGACTCGAGGTGAGCTCTTCTGGGGAAACGATCGACTTGAGGAGGCCCTGGAGTGGGCTACTCGCTGACGCAGTGAGCGACTGCCAGACAGAAGTGAATGGGCCTCGGTATCGACACTGGGGCCCATTTACTTTGCGACCAGCCAGTCTTGGTTTTGGCTAGCTCGCAAACAGCGCGTTCAGTGCTTTGCCTGTCAGACTTTTCCCCGCATATGAGAACGTTCCCTCTTCCTGAATTTCAGATGAGGCAGCCAGAAGGGCGGAGTAGGCAGCGCGTGCAAGGGAGCCGCCTGTGCTAATTCGCTTGACGCCTAACCCAAGCAGCACGTTGACGTTCAACTGGCTCCCGGCAAAGCCCATCATCACGCTAAGGGGCCGGTTCACCGCAGCGAGAATCTCCTTCACTTCGTGCTCGGTTTTGATCCAAGGAGCGAACAAGACGTCAGCGCCAGCCTCTTCGTAGAGCTTCAGCCTCTTGATTGTTTCGTCTAGCGAAGGGTTCGGTTGAGTGAAGCACTCAGCCCGCGCCGTGAGCGTGAAATCGAAGCCAAGCGACTTCTTTGCCTCTACGGCCGCGTAAACGCGCTCCTGTGCCTCTGACGGCGAAAGCAGCGGAGCTGACGGATTGCCAGTCGAGTCTTGAATGGAAGCCCCGACTATTCCCCTTGCCGCTGCAAGGATGACATTGCGTCGGACCTGTTCCGGAGTGTCTGCGAAGAAGTCTTCCATGTCTGCTGATACTGGTAGATCGGTCGCCCCGGAAAGGGTTGAGAGATGATCCAAGACCTGCTCAAAGGAGACAGCTCCGTCTGGTTGCCCCATGGAGAATGCAAAGCCAGCGCTCGTGCTACCGAGCGCCCTGTAGCCTTGCTTTTTCAAGATGACGGCTGAGCCGATGTCCCAAGGGTTTGGCATGACGAAGCCTTGAGCGGCCTCGTGCAGAGCTTTGAAAAGAACGCCTTTCTCCTCTTGAGTGACCTGACATTTTGGTTCAGCAGTTGTGAGCGCGTCCATTTTTTGAGTTCCTAGTGAAGTGCTGCGAAATGTGTGCCATTTCAACGCGTCAGTGGTCTGGTCACATGAAACATGGTGCGGATGGCTGGCGCAGCTCTCAACCATTGTTTGCGTTGTCGTGAGGTACTCTGACCTAGGCCTCTTATCGCTGGCGCATGAGGTGCGTCCAGTTCGATGAATGAGTTTGAACAGCACGCATAAGGAGACACAAGTGGTACAGGTCGTTCACCTATCTGATCTTGCGAAGGTAGAAGAGAGCAGGAGAGTCGATTTGAAGGCAGTCATCGAGTCGATGCCTGCAGCGCGCCATCTCGGAATCAAGGTGATTGGTTTCCTGGAGAGCGGTGTATCGCGTGTGGAACTGGTCATCGAGCCTCATCACACGTTCGACGGTAAGGTCGTTCAGGCAGGAGTCGTTGGGGCTCTGGCCGACTACGCCGGGGTGAGTGCCGCAGCAGCTACCTTGGGGGAAGGTTGGATGGCCAGCACGACCGGATTCGAAGTACACAACCTGGCGCCAGCGTTCGGCGAGCGACTGATCGCGGTGGGGCATGCACTGTTGGTCAAGGCGAGTCATGCCGTTTCGCGGGTTGACGTGTACGCTCAGCGCGAAGGACAGCTTGAGGTCAGTCTGGTGGGGTATGCCACTACATCCTGCCGCCCAGTGCAGTTGCCTACCAAATGAAGGTGGGCCTGAACAAGTCTAGACTCCCTGGAGCATCCGCTGTGTTGATGGAGAACATCCCATTTGGAACAACCGACTGGGCGGACGTCGAGAGGACTGAGCATCCAGGGGAATCTGGATTCGCTTACTGGAGGACTCGTCTTTTTGGGAGCATCCGTGTCCGTGTTGTCGAGTACTCTGCCGGCTACGTCGCAGATCACTGGTGCTCAAAAGGGCACATCCTTTTCTGCATTGAAGGAGAACTCACCACGGAGCTCGCTGATGGGCGAGTGTTCAACCTGGCGCCAGGTATGAGCTACCAAGTGGCGGACAACGCGGAGCCGCACCGGTCGAAGACCATCTCTGGGGCGAAACTCGTTATCGTGGATTGAAGGGGATGGACTGGAGCTAAGGGTGAGAGTCAAACTTTCACCGTTCAAGTCGCGGTGCGCCCAGAAATGACCTCGGCTAGCATGTCGACTGTCGGCCAATCGAGGACCCACGGCAGGTTGCCGCGGTTCGTCCGCTCAATTTTGCGCTGCGGCACCCCTTCGACGCCAGCGGCGCAGTGTTGGTGCAGCTGCCCTAGGCTGACATCAGGCTTTTGCCCGTGGCTTCATGCGGAAGCTGATGCCCATGCGATTGATAGCATTCATGGTGGCAATGGTGAGTGTCAGGTCAACCAGGTCTTTTTCGCCGAAGGCTTCGAGCGTGGCCTTGTAGGCTTCATCGGACGCATGTGTTTCGCTGACAAGTGTGACCTCCTCGGTCCATGCGAGCGCGGCACGCTCTTGGGCAGAGAACAGATACTCGGCCTCATGCCAAACAGGAATCAGCACAATTTTCTCGACCGACATTCCTTCGGCGATAAGGTCCCGCGTATGGATGTCGATGCAGTGCGCGCAGCCGTTGATTTGCGAGACTCGGAGGAAGACAAGATGGGTTAATGAGGCGGGCAGACCGGTTCCCGTCGACACGAAATGGTGCAATGCACTGACGGCCTTTGCGCCTTCAGGGGATGCCTGAAACCAAGCAACGCGAGTCATGATTAATGCTTTCCTTCACTTTGAGGGGTTACGTGGGCCACACATCGCAGCCCACTGCCTACAAGACGTTTGATCAGCCGCGTTTGTGACAGAGAGTTGGCCCGCACGAATTTTTTGTGGCTGCTCGCACAAGCCGACAACGCTCAAAAATGCGAAGAGATGGGATGACCCCTCAGCCCATCAGACGTTGTGGATGCATCAGATGCTCCAGATGCACCAGCTTCTCGGGGTTGCGCTGAAGGCGCACGCGGGCGATTCGCGCTTCCTGGAACTCGAACATCTGAACGGAATCCAGCGCGTTTCCAACGTAGCGAAGAAGTGCCCATTCGCGGTTCAACCTGGCGAGGTCGAATCGCATGTTGGTGCCGTGGCGCAGGTGCGAAGCCAAGTACATCTGAGCGATGCGCCGCCCGCCTACCAGCGGCTTTCCAAGCTTTGGAACAATATCGCCGAAATCACTCAGGAACTGAGCCTCTTCCGCGAGCAATGCTTGAATGCCCGAGAGGTTTCCCTGTGAGATGGCCTGGACCAGGCGTCGCAACAGCTCCCATTGCTCCTGAGGTCGAGGCGGGGCTTGGTTGCCAGCTGAGCTGCGGGCTTTCGCTAGGCGCTGTTTGGCCCGATGAACGACTTGCCGAGCCGCAGCCTGGCTCTTGCCGATGGCTGCCGCGACCTGGTCATATTCGGCGTCGAACACTTCCCTCAACAGGAAAGCGGCCCGGGCCTCGGGCGACAGGCAATCCAGGAGCACGAGAAAAGCGAAGGAGACATCATCAGCCAGCTCGCGCGCTTTCTCGGGCGTTGTCGGTTCCTCCATCAACAATGGTTCGGGCAACCATAGGCCTGGATAGTCCTCGCGTCGAATCTTGGCTGCACGGAGACGGTCAATTGCCATCCGAGTGGTCACGGTGACAAGCCACGCCTCTGGGTTGGCGATTTCTGCGCCGGACGCCTCGATTTGCTCGTACCAGCGCAGCCAAGCGTCCTGCGCCAGGTCCTCTGCCTCTTGAACCGAAGCGAGCATGCGATATCCAATGGCCACCAGCCTCGGGCGTAGGCGCAAAAACAATTCCTCATTGGCGATGGACATGGCTCGAGAGTCTAAGCGGGCTAGATTCCGGCATGATGCTGGCACCCGGCAAGAAGCTGAACGACGGCTTCGCAACAAGTTGAACTTCGGCTTCGGGCCCAATGCGGACTTTGCTTAGGCCTACGTTCGCATGCCGAATCGCGTGGTAGCCATCATTCTGATTTTCGATGTGCTGTTCACCGATGGGGTGTGCAGAACACGCATGTCCATGAGGTAGACATCGCCAGCCTGCCCGGCCATCTCCACAAGTTCAATGTCGAAGTCGCGCAAGGCCGCTCGAACATCACGGGACTCTCTGATGGCCGCTCGAAGACGCTGCAGTTCCAACGGCGCCATGCGATGCGAGCGTGCTAAGGCAAGCGTCGCCCCGCCCTGTGCCTGAACATCGTCGACAAGATGAAAAGCCTGAACTCTGGTCTCACGGCTGGTCGGCTGGGAGGATATATCGACATGCCAACTCAGTCCGTCCAAAGACCATTTGCCTTGCCGAGCTGGCGATAGAAGGAGTTGCGTTCCTTGCTCAGCGCGAGGCTCCCGCCCTGACACTGAGCGAGCGGCTGCGAGGACGTCAGATGTGCAAAGAATCTCGTGCAAGTCCACTTTGACAAGGGAACCCAGCTTGGCGATCTGCTGGAAAGGCGTCAGTCCTTGCAGCGAGATACCTCGCCTCTTGCCATCTGGCGAGACGCCGAGCCGTGACAGTTCGCCAGCGATCTTCGCTCTCGCTGAACTCAGGCAGGCCCTGGGATGCAGTTTGTGCAACCGCACTACGCCTTGCCGATGAAAGCATTCAATCTCTGAGGTGTCGAGGGGCATCGCAGCGCTCTTTACTACGTCCGCATCTGGCCGATTGCTGTCGAAAGACACTCTGCTGTTGCTCTAGAGCTAGTCGTGCACATCTACAGTACTTCTGTTTATCGACTGAATCAGTAGATTCCTGTGCGCGTGCAGGTATTCACGATCTTCTACAAGACAAATAGCGTTGCGCCTTTCCAGAAGCTATCCTCTGGTATCGCTAAGCGACGACGTCTATCTATCAGTCTACATGCGGATCAAGAGTATGCGGCTATTTTCCATTACGGCTGTTGCACTGCTCGCAGGATGCAGTCCTTCGCAACAGGAGTACGACCAAGCTATCAAACGCTCAACCGAGTTGGAGAGTCAGGTTGCAAGCCTGCGTGCTGAGTTGGAAGACGTCAAGTTCGGTGCCGCACGTCTCCTGGAACAAGCTAAGGCCGCCAGTGCTGCCGAGAACGACGGCGAGGCGAAGCGCCTTTTGGCTGAATTGATCAAGCGGCATCCAACGTCTGCGGAAAGCCGACAGGCTGCCGCTCTCCTGGCTCTTGTTGACGCACGAATCGCAGCGGCGGAGCAACTGCGAAAGCTCGAACAAGAGAAGAAGGCTGAGGAAGTTCGTGTTGCCCAGGAGCGCGCAACACGCAATATGAAGAAGAGCACCGACGAGATACGCGGGATCACCTGGGTGAGCCACCGCGAGACACCGTCGCTCGGAAAGCACCTCGCAGTCTACTTTGGCACTGAGAAAAACAGTGCCTCCACTTACCCCCTGCGCATGAAGCTCCAATACTATGGGGATGATTGGCTGTTTGTTCGGTCTGTGACGATGAAGGCTGACGACAAGGTGTACGAACTTGGGAAACTGGAGTTTCAGCGTGACAACTCCGGTGGAAGCATTTGGGAATGGATTGACGTGCCCGTGACCGACTACCCAATGCTTGACCACTTGATGACGGCCAAGAGGGTTGTCATCAGGTTCAATGGAGACAAGTACTACGACGACTTCACGCTCCCGGCTCGCCAACAAGCTCAGATGCGCGAAGTCAGTGCAACCTGGAAGGGCATGGGCGGCAAGCCTTGAGCGCAAGCCGCCCTAGACTACGTCCTTAAACGACGCTCTCAGCTGTGGAGCGCTGCTGGTTCTTCGCCAGGACCGCGGTTTGCTCGCTCTCTTCGCTGAAGAGGTCTCGCCACCGCACTTCGGCTGCGACCACATTGGCCTGCTTCACGTGCCCGTATCCTCTGATGCGATCGGGAACACTGGCAATCTTGACCCATCGGTCGTAGTTCTCAGGAGTGAGCTCCTTGATGGCTTGCTCGATGAAGTCTATGTAGCGCATGGCCAAACCACGCTCCATTCGACGTTCCGATGTCCACCCGAATGGGTCCAAAGCCGAGCCCCGCAAGAATCTGAAAGCAGTGAGAATTCGCATGGTCGGAAGAATCCACGCCCCGAACTCCTGCTTGACGGGCTCTCCGTCGGCGTTCCGCTTGGTAAGCAGGGGAGGCGCGAGGTTCAACTTGACCTTGTAGTCACCCTCGAACTTGTTGTCTAGCTTTTCCCAGAACTCTTTTGATGAGTAGAGGCGGGCGACTTCATACTCATCCTTGTAAGCCATCAACTTGAAAAGATTTCGCACGACAGCTCGGGTGAACGTCTTATCACCAGTGACGTTTACGCTGTGGTCCTTCTGCCTCACGCGCTCAACAAGATCTTTGAATCTCTGCGCGTATTTTTCATTCTGGTAGTCCGTGAGCTCGGTGACACGTAGGTCGATCATCTGATCCAGTGTGCGCCGTGGGAGAATGCTGACAATCTGCCCACGATTCACTTGAGCGGCGATAGCGGACATGTTGCCTACTGCAACTCGACCCCAACGGAAAGCGTCAATGTTCTTCTTCACAGAGACGCCGTTGAGCTCGATCGCCTTTTCAATGGCCTGCGAACTCAGGGGAATAAGCCCTCGCTGGTAAGCGAAGCCCACCATGAAGAGGTTGCTCGATATGGAGTCACCAAGAATTGATGTCGCAAGACGAGTAGAGTCTAGAAAATCCACCCGCTCATTGACTGCTTGGACAATGAGTTCGCGCACCGACGCTGCTGGGAAAGACCAATCAGGGTCTCGCGCGAAGTGTCCAGTGGGTTGCTCGTGGGTGTTGACGACGGCGCGGGTGCGCTCCGGGTGCATTTTCGACACCACTTCTTTGGACCCCGAAGTCAGCAGATCGCATCCGAGAATTAGGTCAGCCTCGCCAGTGGGAATGCGCTGCGCCATGATGGCGGTTGACTTCGATGCGAGCCGAATGTGAGAGGTCACTGCGCCGTTCTTCTGAGACATTCCCGTCATGTCCAGAATCGAGGAGGCTTTCCCTTCCATATGTGCAGCCATCCCGAGCAGAGCTCCGATGGTTATGACGCCGGTGCCCCCAATGCCCGTGACCATGATGTTATAGGCGCTATCGCAGCCGGGGAGGACAGGCTCGGGTAGCCCTTTGAGCATGGCATCAAGATCGAGCTCGGCGCGCTGCGGCTTTCGCAGGGAGCCGCCTTCGATAGTGACGAAGCTGGGGCAGAACCCCTTTTGGCAAGAGAAGTCCTTGTTGCAGTTGGAGTCGTCGATTCGTCGCTTGCGACCAAACTCGGTTTCTACGGGTAGCAGGGACACGCAGTTCGAGACCTGTCCGCAGTCTCCACACCCCTCGCAAACGGCCTCGTTGATGTGAAGGTGCTTCGCCGGCGTCGGGAACGTGCCCTTCTTTCGGCGGCGCCGCTTCTCGGCGGCGCAGGTTTGGTCGTAGATGATGGCTGAGACGCCTTTGTAGGCGCTCATTTGCTTCTGAACAGCGTCCAATTCGTCGCGATGATGAAGCGAGACGTCCCATGGGAGGCCGGCGCGGTTGGGATATCGGTCCATGTCGTCGGTTACCACTGCAATTTTGTGAACCCCCTCCGCATGGACCTGGTTGGCGATCATGTGAACCGTCAGCTCCCCGTCGTGAGGTTGGCCGCCGGTCATCGCCACGGCATCGTTGTACAGAATCTTGTATGTGATGTTGGTCTTCGCTGCGACGGCTGCGCGAATAGCGAGAAGGCCGGAGTGGAAGTACGTTCCGTCTCCAAGGTTGGAGAAGACGTGCGTGAGCTCAGAGAAATGATGCTGTCCAATCCAGGTGGCGCCTTCGCCGCCCATGTGTGTGATCGTCTTGTTCCGATCTGAATAAATGGTAGCCGCCATGATGTGGCAGCCAATGCCAGCCAAAGCGACCGAGCCTTCAGGGACTTTTGTCGATGTGTTGTGCGGGCAGCCAGAGCAGTAGTAAGCAGGCCTCGTTGCGGTGTTTGTTGCCTGGCTGAGCAGATCGTCCTTGCTCTTGATGAGCGCGAGCCGAGCTTCAATGGCCTCACTTGCGTGGAACCGCTTGATTCGAGAAGCAATGACAGAGGCGACCTGAGCCACGGAGAAATCTGCCTTTGGAGCCAGGAGCCAGTCTCCTCGAGGGTGCACCCACTCGCCCTTGTCGTCAAATTTCCCGATGACCCGAGGACGGACATCGTCTCGCCAGTTGTAAAGCTGCTCTTTGAGCTGGTACTCGACCAGCTGCCGTTTCTCTTCAACGACGAGGATCTCTTCCAGACCCACCGCAAAGTCGCGAACTGAGTCTGGCTCGAGCGGCCATGGCATGGACACCTTGAAGAGGCGAATGCCGATTTGGTTGAGTTGTTGCTCATCCAGGCCGAGCTCCTGGAGGGCTTCGAGAACGTCGTTGTAGGCTTTGCCCGAGGCGACAATGCCCAAGCGGTCTTTGGACGTGGTGACGGTCGTCTTGTTCAGCTTGTTCGCACGGCAGTATGCGAGAGCTGCATAGATCTTGTAGTCCTGCATCAACGCTTCGTGCTGCCTTGCCACGAGACCCAGAGGCTCGTCGGAGAGGCGGGAGTGCAGTCCGCCGGGTGGCATCTCGAAGTCAGTGGGCAAAACGATCTGCGTGGCAAACGGATCTGCGTCAATGGATGCGCTGGACTCTACGGTGTCAGCAATGGCCTTGAAACCAACAAAGCACCCTGAGAAGCGCGACATGGCCCAACCATGAAGCCCCAGTTCGATGTACTCACCCACGTTGGCGGGGTAGAGCACCGGCACCATGCTGGCTGCAAAGACGTGCTCGCTCTGATGGGGAAGGGTGGAGGAGTAGGCTCCGTGGTCATCGCCAGCAACGAGGAGCACCCCACCCCTAGGGCTTGAGCCCGAGTGGTTTGCGTGTTTCAGGACATCAACCGACCTATCTACGCCGGGACCCTTTGCATACCACAGACCGAATACGCCTTCGTACTTGCTTGGCCCGATTTGGTCGACATGTTGAGTGCCCCAGACACTTGTAAGGGCCAAGTCCTCATTCACTCCCGGCTGAAACTTGATCTTGTTGGCCTCAAGGTGCTTCTTCGCTTTCCAGAGAGACTCGTCCAGGCCGCCCAGAGGCGATCCGCGATATCCGGATATAAACCCAGCTGTGTTGAGTCCGGCGGCTTCGTCACGCCACTTCTGCACAATTGCGAGACGCACCAAGGCTTGAATGCCGCTGAGATAAATCGACCCAGTTCTAGCGGTGTACTTGTCGTCCAGTGTCACGCTCATGAGCTGGCTAGCGCCTGCGAGTGTCTGGGAGGTGGGCGAACTGATATCCATGGGTCTGAACTCCAAAATTTTGTTTTGGCATTGCCTGTGAGTCTCTTGAACTCAGCAGGTAGCGGTCGCTTGATCGGCAGCGATGGACATGAACTTTGTCGCTTTTGGCGAGGGTGGTGCAGTGCATTGAAGCCGTCGCTTGATTGTGGTCAGAGTTCATGACCTCCAGCCCCTTGCACCAATGAAACCAGCGACTTGGTGTTTGAAAGGCTTGCGTGTGACGCACGGAGGAAACGGGTACATATGGAAGATGCCGATGAAGCGTCTTCTGCAAGGTGTTCGCAACCCGCGAGGAAGGCGTTCGGCGTTCTATTGACATATCCGGAGCCAGCTGTGTCCGCCGCACAAGAATTGCCAAGTAAAAGTCAAAGCATCAGCCTCAAGCTCATTCAGCACTTTGTGGTGATATGCAACTCAACGTCGCTGTCGAACGCTGCGCGTCAACTCAAAGTACAACAGTCGAACCTGTCGCTTCAGATGAATGAGCTTGAGCAGAAGCTGGAGGTGAAGCTGATGCATCGCTCTTGGCGCGGTATTGAGCTCACGCAAGCTGGTCAGTACTTTCTCAGTGAGTCCATCGCCATCCTGCAGCGGTTTGATAGAACGAAACAGACACTCAAACGGATTGCGCGCGAGAACGCTTCAGCGGTGATCTGCGGAAGCTTCAGCTCCCTTGACTACACAGTGATACCGAAAGCAATCAAGGGGCTTCGATCCACTACCGAAGGCTTGGAGGTGAAGGTTGTGGAGATGAGCAGTAGCAGCCTCCCCGACGCGCTTGCTTCGGTCCGCATCCATGTCGCCGTCATGTTGGGTCGCCGCTCAAGCAGTTCCTTTGAGATGGAGACTCTCCAAACAACGACGCTAGACCTTATCGCCCCAAGCGGACATCGCCTGACACGTAGTCGTCGGCCCCTAACGGAAGATGCCTTTGATGGCGAGACGTTCTGGCTGGTGGAGCGAGACCTCGAGCCCGAGTTGCACCGAAAGACGATCGAGTATCTAGATTCGTCTGGCGTCTCGCGCGGCAGTATTCGTCATGCCTCCTCGCTGAAGGAGACGGTCACTCAGGTCTCCTCGGGTGGTGGAGTAGCGCTATTGCCGTCATGCCTTGAGCAGGACAGGGCCACTGGTGTCATTCAGCGAAGTCTGGGGGATGCATCGCCGGTAATCGAGATCGTTCTGTGTCACAGAGGATCGGATGGTTCGCCGTTGTCTCAGCTCGTCGCCCAGGGCCTTGTCGAAGCAACTCGTGTCGTGCAAGACGTTTGAGCTCGATTTTGCAGTCAACCTGTTATGCGACCGCTCCCGGCCTTAAGGTTAAGTTACGTCTGGTCGCAGTACGCCATCAGTTAACTTACTTGGGCCATGTGAATGCTGTATAACCTTTTGTAGATCATGGATGCCTGCAAGTCGCTGGCTCATGGTCCCGCCAAGATAGGTGTACAGGAGTTTGCATGGCTAGAACATCAAAGAAGTCGTTGGAGTCGATTGAAGCTGAAATTTCGCGTCTGAAAGCGCAGGCCGACGAGATCAGAAGCAAGGAACGAGTGGGTGTGATTGGCCGTATTCGTGATGCGATAGAGGTGTACCAAATCACAGCCCAAGAGCTGGGCTTCTCACGCGGCGGAGTTGCTGCCAAGAAGACGCCTAAGGTGAAGAAGGGGTCTTCTGCCAAGAAGCCCACGCGGGCCGCAAAGTATGGCGACGTTGATGGCAACACCTGGTCCGGAATGGGGAAGAGGCCAAACTGGTTCAAGGATGCGCTGGCCTCGGGCTCGACACCCGAGCAGCTTCTGATCAAGTAAGACTTCGCGCTCTTTCGAAAGAGCGAGCTTCATTCTTCGCTGCTACAACACCCGAGGTGTGCATCTTCTCGGGTGTGTTCGTACGCCCACAGGCGAGTGCGCTTAGGTCTCAACGCATGAACTTCACCTGCTTGGTGAAGCAGAGCATTCAATTCACTGCCTCGGGATGTGACTATGGTGCGATAAGCCATGCTCGCACTGAACCAATTCGGCAGCGCGACTGCAGCACGCTACCAGATTGCCGGAGCTTCCTGTGCCCACCGAAAGTCACGAATTGCCAGATTGTGACGCTACTCAGCGCAGCTACCAAGTATTGTCCTTGGAGCTCACGCATCTGCGATCTGCTCTGTCCGCCAGCCCCTATCCTTTGGTTGCTCTGCATGCGCTGGTGCTGGTTGCGTTGCAGGAGGACATCGGAATCGACGATCTAGCCGAACAACTCGGATTGGATAGCAAGGAGATGGGGCAGCTTGTTCACGCGTTGGTGCGATTGGGTTCACTGCGGGCGACTCGTCATGCGAAGACTTCCCTTCCTCATCGCTTAAAGCTCACCGTATGAGGCCGCAGGACGTTGGGGAGTCTTCACTCAAGTTGCTATCAGCACGTCTCGTCAGCCCTGGCCTTGCTGGACATGGATCATCACTTCACGCTCGCGCTGAGGCAAGGAGGCTATGGCCACATTTTTTCAGCAAAGCGTGAGCCGCAACTGTGAACATGCGGTGCACCCTGTTCGACGACGGGCTATGTGCAGGGATGAATTTTTCTATCCAGTGAGATAGTAAGACTCAAGCCGCTCCTGAGCTAGATGCCTGACATTGGCACCGCGCCATTGTCCGGGTACGTTTTGCTCGAGCACATCTCATATCCCGTGTTTCCTGGCCTTCAGCTCGATGCTGCTAGCCGAGATACATCCGACCTCTATGCCCCCAGTAATCAGTGCCGAAGTTCTCCGCTTTGTAGACAGTAGCGTTCTCTGTTGGCTTGCAACCGTGGATCCGGATGGGGTCCCTAATGTGTCGCCCAAGGAAGTGTTCTGCGCCCATGGTGGCTCTGAGCTTCTCATTGCCAACATCGCATCCCCTGAAAGTGTGCGCAATTTGCAGAAAAATCCGAACGCGTGCGTCAGCTTCGTCGACGTATTCGTTCAAAAGGGATTTAAGCTAAAAGGCGCGGGCACTGTGGTTCTCCGAGGGCACCCCAGGTTTTCAGAGTTCGAGCGCCCCTTGCTTGAACTGACCAAGGGAGCGTTTCCGATTCTTTCGATCATTTGCATACAAGTGGTCAGTGCATTCCCTATCTTGGCGCCCAGTTATCGGACCGTACCGGGAACGACCGAAGAGTCGCAGGCCATAAGCGCTCAGAAGCTCTACAAGTGGCCGAGAAATTGAGCGCAGGCTTTCGTCCCTGATGCCAGGGTGGCCAGGGTCGTGGTCTGACGGGTGCGGGGCTGCTCACAAGAGCAGGTGTTTGAAGAACATGGGGGGGACTGATGTACAGCTGGATATCTGTGGAGAAGCCGCAGGACTTCGAAGTTCTGTCGACGTTGATAGACCCTGCCGAGTACGGCACTGGTGAAGTGTCGAAGTGGCTCGGCGACAACCTGGATCCCTGCGTCGGTGGCGTTCTTGTTGAATATCCGTATGTCGACAAGGACTATCGAAGCACCTTCTACAACTACTACGCGAAGAAGGGCGCGCCCTACAGCCCCCACAGCGTTCGACTCCACTTTTTTAGACAGGGGTGGTCCATGCTTGAGGACCCCATTCGCCTGGCCCTCAACGATCAAGAGTTGGGCCCTGATGCTGAGGTGGG
>Ga0247738_10000063_pt1 | contig 71438 bp, 57 predicted proteins | sample UWRJL013104B2_FD_180936 | JGI IMG/M metagenome (GOLD analysis project Ga0247738, IMG submission 180936) | Plant litter microbial communities from Arlington Agricultural Research Station in Wisconsin, United States - UWRJ-L013-104B-2 | ecosystem: Environmental > Terrestrial > Plant litter >...
CATGAGGATTATCTCATCGCCGCGCGCGCTGCCGTCTCGCTGCCCGTGATCCGCAAGGATTTCATGGTCGATCCCTGGCAGGTGCTGGAAAGCCGGGCCATTGGCGCAGACGCGATCCTCATCATCGTGGCTGCGCTCTCCGATGCGCAGATGCAGGAGATCGATGAGGTTGCGCTGGGCCTTGGCATGGATGCGCTGGTCGAAGTGCATGACGAAGCCGAGCTTGATCGCGCGCTCAACCTGCGCTCGCGCCTCATTGGCGTGAACAACCGCAACCTCAAGGACTTCACTGTCGATTTTGCGCGGACATACGAGCTTGTCGGTCGCGCGCCCGAGGGCTGCACCTTCGTCGCGGAATCCGGCCTGTCCTCGCGCGCCGATCTGGATGCCATGGCGGACCATGGCGTGCGCTGCTTCCTCGTGGGCGAATCGTTGATGCGCCAGCAGGATGTCGAAGCGGCGACGCGCGCGCTGATCGGTGTATAAGCGCGCGTCATGAGCAAGCTTTCCCATACTGACGAGACCGGCGCAGCGCGCATGGTCGATGTGACGGCCAAGGTCGACACGAACCGCATCGCCACGGCGACTGGCCGCATCGACATGAGCGAAGCCGCGCGCGCCGCTATTGCCGATGGCACGGCGTCGAAGGGCGATGTCTTCGCCGCGGCCCGCATCGCCGGGATCATGGGCGCGAAGAAGACCAGCGAACTCATCCCGCTCTGCCACCCGTTGCCGATCACTGGCATCACGCTCGATCTCGCGCTGGACGCGACCGGCGCGACGGCCAGCGCGACCGTGAAGACCGCAGGCAAGACCGGCGTCGAGATGGAAGCGCTTACCGCTGTCTCTGTCGCGCTGCTGACGCTCTACGACATGCTCAAGGCCGTCGATAAGCACATGACCATCAGCGCGATCCACGTGACCGGGAAGGCTGGCGGCAAGTCGGGCGACTGGACCGCCTGACCATGACGCCTAAATCCGCCCGGATTGCGCAGGCCACGCTGGGGGATATCGATTCCGTCGCCGCGCTGCGCCATGCATTGTGGCCGGACGTGCCTCTCGATGATCTGTTCGAGGAATCGCAGAGCCTGATTGACGATCAGGGCGCCAATGCCGCCGTCTTCCTCGCCTTCATTCATGGCGCCGCGGTTGCCGTGGGCCTTGCCGAGGTGGTGCTGCGCCGTGACTATGTGAATGGTTGCGAGACATCGCCGGTCGCTTTTCTCGAAGGCGTTTATGTCGCCCCGGGTCATCGCCGCATGGGCATTGCCCGCGCGCTCGTGGCGAAGGCGGCAGACTGGGGCCGCGCAGTCGGCGCCAGCGAATTTGCTTCGGATGCACGGCTCGACAATGAAGCCAGCCACGCCTTCCATCGCGCGGCAGGCTTTGAAGAGACCGAACGCGTCGTCTATTTCCGCCGGGCCATTTCGGAGCGGGACGCATGAGCCTGCTTCCCGTCGAGGACGCGCAGGCCCGGCTGCTCGCGCTCGCGCCGCCCCTGCCGGTTGAGCAAGTCGCGCTTGGCGACGCTGCCGGACGCTGGCTGGCGGAGCCGCTGCCTGCATTGCGCGACCAGCCCTGGACGGCGCTGTCTGCGATGGACGGTTATGCGGTCCGCTGGGCAGACATGCCGGGGCCGTGGGTGCTCGCTGGCGCAATTCAGGCGGGTGCATTGCCGCCTGAGACGCTTCTGGCGCCCGGCACGGCGATGCGCATCTTCACTGGCGCGCCCATGCCGCCCGGCGCGGACACGGTCGTGTTGCAAGAGGATGTGACCGCCGAGGGGACGCATATTCGCCTCACCGGCGAAGGCCCGGGCGATGAAGGCCGCCATATCCGCCTGCGGGGCAGCGATTTCGAGGCCGGTACGCTGCTGCTGCCCGCCCATATGCGTCTCGGCCCGATCCAGATCGCGCTCGCGGCGCTTGCGGGTCACGGCGCTGTCCCTGTTCGCGCGCGACCGAGCGTGGCGATCCTCTCGACCGGCGACGAACTTGTGCTGCCCGGTGCGCCCTGTCCGCCCGGCCGCCTGCCCGCCTCCAATGGCATCATGCTCCGCACGATGGCGCAGCAGGCCGGGGCTCTCATCCACAGCGAGCAGCTTGCCCGCGACGATCTGGCGACCATGACGGCCGCTCTCGTGGCCGCAAGCGAAGCCGACATCATTGTCACCTCCGGCGGCGCATCGGTGGGCGATCATGATCTCGTCCGCCCCGCGCTGGAAGCTGCGGGCGGCGCCATTGATTTCTGGCGGATCGCCATGCGCCCCGGCAAGCCGCTGATCGTCGGCCGCCTCGGCAATGCGATCGTGCTGGGCCTCCCCGGCAATCCCGTCTCTGCGATGGTCACCGGCGCGCTGTTCCTGCTGCCCCTCATCCGCCATCTCGCGGGATCGGCCGATCCGCTGCCGCGCACGAGGGTCATGGCTCTCGGCGGGCCCATGCCGGCCATCGGTCCGCGCGCCGAATATATCCGCGCGACAATATCGGACGATGTCGTGACGCCCATCGGCTCACGCGACAGCGCCGCCATGCATGCCGCCGCGCTGGCCAACGCGCTCATCCGCCGCACGGCAGGCGCGCCCGCAGTACAGGCGGGCGAACTGGTCGACGTGCTGGATTGGGCGACGCTCGGGCTGGCCTGAGCTCCCGACGTCCCGACGGCACGATTCAACCCCATCGCCGCTTTTAACTATTAAACCTTCGGTTCCCGGACCGTTCTGCCCATCATAACCACACGAAAAGGAATGTGGACATGGGTCGCAAATCTGTTCCGTATGTCGATGAGTCTTCGCTCCTGCGGATGCGCCTGCGTGAGGCGCTGGAGGACGAAAATTGCCGCGTGTCGTTCAACGATGACGAGATGGACGATGCAGCCGATTTTGGCGCGTCGCCGAGCGCCGGAGCCAGCCTGCCCGACGGCCTGACGCTGGAAGACCTTTACCGCCGCAATCGCAATCGCGCCCGCCTCACCGGCCTGCTGCGTGGCCATCGTTCAGGCCATGGCGCCTCGATCATCGTGCTGATGAGCGATCCCGATGCGCCCGAGGGTGACCCGTATCAGCGCGACGCAATGGGCTGGATCGTCCGCGCGCAGGACCGCGACGCACTCATGGAGCCTGCGCTGCATCTGGTGCACTGACGCACCACGACCATGAGGTCAGATGGGGATGGGGGCCGGCCGGGCGACTGGTCGGCCCTTCCTCGTTCCGGGACGCGCATGTCACCCTCACAAACCTACCAACTTATGGACCATCAACATCGCCGGCGCGATGCGCTATACTGACCATAAGCCATCGATTTTCCGGAGGGCGCGATGGCCGAAAAGCGCATGCCATGGGGGCTTGCCGACATGAAAGGTCGAAGCGTTGACCGCGACAGGCTGCTCGCTGCGGCATGCCGGGCCACGCACCGACTGAAGCAAAACGCCTGCCCGCTTCGCAGCAGCCGTTCATGACAAGACTGGTAGGCCAGCACATGACCAGACGCGCCCGAGATCAATTGATCGCTTCGCCCGGATCCGGATTCACCCGCTTTTTCACGCGGCCTGCCCGCCTTCCCGATGCTGTCTATCGCGAGCTGGTCGACATGCTCTTCAGCATGAGCCTGCCAATCGCGGCCATGGGCATTGTATTTGTCGGTGTCAGTGCTTTGCTGGCCTCGGCCGGCGACATGATCGTTGCGACGCTCTCCGGCCTTGGGGCCATCGTGACCGCCCTGCGCCTCGCCGTGGTCCGCTCCTACCTTCGCGGGGCGACAAAGCGCCGCACCATAGCCGAGATTTGCCGCTGGGAACGGCTTTACGCCGCAGGAACCTTCGCCTTTGCCTTCCTGCTGGCCCTGCTCAACGTGCGCATGCTGATGTTTCACTACCCAATTGCGCACATGATCACGGTGTCTCTGGTCTTCGCCTTTGGCGCGGGGGTCGTCTCGCGCACGTCCATGCGGCCCGTCATCTGCGTGATAAGCCTGCTCATCGCCGCAGTGCCGACCATCGTCGCGCTCGCCATCCATGCCATTGGCGACACGCCCTATGTCCTGCACTCCGAGATGTTCGCGATCGAAGCGCTGCTGACGGCCATCACCACCCTGCTGAGCCTGCAAAGCGTGAAGCACATCTACGGGTCGATCATCCATCACCTCGTCGACAAGCATGACCTGGCCCTGCTCGCCAAACAGGATGAGCTCACGCGCCTGCCCAACCGCTTGCTGCTGCGGGAGCGATTTCAGGACGCGCAGGCCCATGCCAATGCCCATGCCAATGGTGGCGGACTGGCGCTGCTCTTCCTGGATCTTGACGGGTTCAAGGGCGTCAACGACCGCCACGGCCACCCAACCGGCGACGCTGTGCTGCGCGAAGTCGCACACCGGCTGCGCGTCGCGTCCCGGCCCGATGACACCGTGGCACGGCTTGGCGGCGACGAATTCGTCGTCCTGCAAACCACGCTCCGTGCGCAAGGCGAGGCCGAATTGCTGGCGCGACGGATCATCCGGGAACTGAGCCTCCCCTATCTCATCGATGGTATCGAAATCCGCATCTCGGCGAGTGTCGGCATTTCCCTCACTGCGCAACAGGGCTGGGATCTCGATCGGCTGATGGGCTGCGCGGACGTCGCCCTCTATCGGGCCAAGCGCGCGGGCGCCGGGCAACTTCAATTCTGCACCATGGAAGATGAGCAAGCCATGGACGCAGCCGCCTAGCGGAGGGATCGGCGCAAGGGGATAAGTACGTTCCCCTTGACCAGCCGCCTTTCGTTCCCTACACGTTCCCTGTCCGTTCCAGACTAGGGGACTATCAATGCTGACCGCCAAGCAGCAGCAGCTGCTCATGTATATCAAGCAGCACCTCGATATGGGTGGCATTTCGCCCAGCTTCGAGGAAATGAAGGATGCGCTGGACCTCAAGTCCAAGTCTGGCATTCATCGGCTGATCAGTGCGCTGGAGGAGCGCGGCTTCATTCGCCGCCTGCCCAATCGCGCGCGCGCGCTCGAAGTGCTCAAGCTGCCTGATGGCGCGAGCGTGGAGCGGATCCCTGCTGCGCTTGCTGCTGTTCCCGACGCCGCTGCACCGGATAATGTGACGCCGCTGCGCGCGCCGCGCTCGCCCATGCCATCCACACCGGGCCGCGGCTTCCAGATCGCTGCCAATGATGTGATCGAAATCCCGCTCCATGGCCGCATTGCTGCCGGCGTCCCCATCGAGGCGATGGAAGGCACGACCATGCTGCCAGTGCCCGCCGCTTTGCTCGGCGCGGGCGACCATTATGCGCTGGAGGTCTCGGGCGATTCCATGGTCGAGGCCGGCATTTTCGACGGCGACTTCGCGCTCATCCAGCGCACGGAAACGGCGCGCGACGGCCAGATCGTCGTAGCGCTGATCGACGAGAACGAAGCCACCCTCAAATATTTCCACAATGACGGCCGTCGCATCCGGCTCGATCCGGCCAACAGCGCCTATGAACCGCAGGTCTATGATGCAGCGCAGGTCCGCATCCAGGGCCGGCTCGCGGGATTGCTCCGCCGCTATCATTGACCCCTGGAGTTGATGCGCAGGCGCGGCGATTCTGTCCCAAAGGCGAACGCTTAGCGTTTGTTGGGCAGAGTTTTTGCGCCTGCGTTTAACTTGACTCCTGCTTCACCATAGAAAATGCTGACGATGACGAGCCGCCAGAAATGGGACTGCCCGAAATGGGACTGGCGGCCTCGACGCATGAAGTCGTGTTGCGACGGGGCGCCATAGCCCTGTCGATCGCGACTTTGGGGGGCATGACATCAAGGGGGGCCATGATGGAAGTCGACATTGATTTTCTTGATCAACTCGCGATCGATAAGCACGAGATCTACGAAAGCGCTGCACCTTTTCCTCACATCATGATCGACAATTTCGTTCGCCCGGACATTCTCGAGGGCGTGCTGGCTGAGATCGAAAGCCGCGCGGCGCCGGACGGCTCGGTGATGAACGACCCGTTCCAGAAGAAATGGTCCTGCAACCGTACCCGGCTCATGGGGCCGAAAACGCGCGCACTCATCCAGTTTCTCAACGGGCAGGAAATCACCGATTTTCTCACCACGCTTACCGGTATCAAGGGACTCATTCCCGATCCACAGCTCTCCGGCGGCGGCCTTCACGAGTTGCGCGATACGGGCTTTCTCAAAGTCCATGCCGACTTCAATTATCACAAGGTTCTCAAGCTCGACCGGCGCATCAACCTGCTGCTCTATCTCAACAAGGATTGGGACGAGTCCAATGGCGGCGAGTTGCAGCTCTGGGACGAGGGCATGACGGAATGCGCCGCGAAATATCTGCCGATCTTCAATCGGTGCATCATCTTCAGCACCACTGAAAAGAGTTTTCACGGCAATCCGAACCCGGTCCACCTGCGCGACGGTCAAAAGGCGCGCCGCTCCATCGCTTTTTATTATTACACCAACGGCCGCCCGGTCGAGGAAGTGAGCGATCCGCATATGACCGTGTTCCGGCATCTGCCCGGCCAGGAATCGGCGGGCGACCGGGCCCGCAGCTTAGGCCGCAGGCTCCTTCCGCCGATCCTTGCCGACGCGATCACGGCCATCAGGGGGCGCTGAACACCTCGCGCCAGGCCTTCTCCCCTCGCTCAACGTCGCTGCGTGAGGATCCACGGATGATCGTCGCGGGGATCGCGGCCCGCGATTATCTGGCGGGAATCGAGCATGATGAGCGCACCGCCCATTGATGCCAATTCTCTGGAATCCAGCCGCAGCCATTTCGGCTCGCATCCACGCGGCAGCATCCGGTCCGCAATGACGATGTCCGCCTGAGCACAGGCCGTCACCAGATCGCGCCAGGGCAGCATATAGCCGCTGCGCGTCGCGAGCAGCCATGCGCCCTTCACCTCGGCCACGCAGGCATCCGCAGAACAGCGCGCGCCCGGCAGCGTTCCGAGATCGGCAAACTCGCCCTCATAGCCTGCGCTCGCGGAGAGTTGATCGCGCACATAGTCCCCGGCGCGCCCGCGCAGCAGCGCATAGCCGCCCGCACTCGTCCGCACCGCGACATGCCGCCCGTCTGACGTCGCAAGAATATCGGGCGCGGGAGTCGCCGCCGTCAGCGCGACTCCGAGCAAAGCCGCACCCGCGCCCGCCAGCCGCAACGTGCCGCGCCAGAGCATCAGCCAAATCAGCCCGCCCATGATGAGCGCCAGCGCGAGGCCCCCACTTGCGGGCATGGTCATCACCCCATGCGGCACGGCGGAGACCGCATGAGCCAGAGCCAGCAGCAATTCGAGCGTCTTGCCCGTCACCCACCATGCGGGCGCGCCGAAACCGAGGCCGAAACTCATGCCATCGAGCAGCAGCGCCAGCACCTCCGCAGGCATGACCACGAAGCTGGTCAGCGGAATCGCCACGAGATTGGCGAGCGCGCCGAGCATCCCGGTCTTGTGGAAATGATAGAGCGCGATGGGCATCAGCGTGAGTTCCACGGCAATGCCGCTCGCCAGCAGCGCGACGAAATTGCGCCCGAGCCGCTTGCCCAACCCCTCCTCACGCCGTGCGAAAAAGGCCCGCGCGCGCGGCCACTCGTAAAGCGCGATGATCGCCGTCACAGCCGCAAAGCTCATCTGGAAGCTGGGGCCGACCACGGCCTCGGGCCAGAACAGCATGACGATGAGCGCGCCGACCGCCACCAGCCGCAGACTGATCGCCTCACGCCCCAGCATCAGCCCGGCAATGACCAGCAGCGCCGCGACGCAGCTGCGCACCGTGGGCACCTGCGCGCCGGTCAGCAGCGTATAGCCCACGCCCGCCGCGGCGCCCGCGCAGGCCGCGATCAGGATGAGCGGCAGGCGCAAAGCCAGCGTCGGCGAGAGCGCGAGCAGCCGATAGACGATGAACATGACGCCCGCGATCAGCGCAGACACATGCAGCCCGCTGATCGAAAGCAGATGCGCCAAGCCGCTGCGCCGCATGGCATTGGCATCCTCCTCACTGATGCCCGCCTGTTCGCCGGTCGCAAAAGCCACCGCAATGGCCCCCTCCGGGCCCGGCAGGCGGGAGCGGACATGCGCGCCCAGCCGCTCGCGCAGGCCCAGCCCCTGCGCGCCTTCCGCCGTGCGGATGACCGGCCCGATTGCGCGGCCCGTCGCGCCGATCCCGTCAAAATAGGCGCGCACGGCATAATTATAGCTGCCCGGCAGCGCGGCGGCTGGCGGCGGCATCAGCCGCGCCTTGAGGCTTATCTTGTCGCCCGCCTTGAGGCCCTCGGGAAGCTGGTCCGGCGGCGCATTGACGCGCACTTTCGCCGGCAGGTCGGAGCGCGCGACCGGGGCCAGCGTCAGTCGGGTGATCCCGCGCGCTGCCTGTGGCTCGACGGCCAGCACATCGGCCGCCATCTCGACCATCGCCGCGCGCCCGAGCGGCGGCGCGCCGATCAGCATCGCCTTGGCCCATGGCAGCAGGCAACCCGCCGCCATCAGCACCGCGCCGATCATGAACGTCTGCGCCAACCGGCCACCGCGCGCGAACGCGCCGATCGCCACTGCCACACCGAGCCAGGCCAGCACCCAGGCCAGCCATTGCGGCTGCGCGGGCAGCGCGAACCACGCGCAAATGCCAATGCCAAGCGCCACCGGCGCGAACAAAGGCAGTTGCGAGCGCTCACGCTCCAGCGCCGCCTCGATCCGAGCCGGGGCAGCCGCCAGCATCTCCTTGCTGCGCCGCAGCAGGGGCATTTGTCGCAGCGAAAATCCCGTGCTAGGGGCCTTCACGTTCAATAGTGATCCCCCATTTCCCCCGGTGGAGTTCGAGGCATAGCGTGACGGACGGCAAGGCACAAAATACAAAGGTGGTCACGCGGTTCGCGCCCTCACCGACCGGCTATCTGCACATTGGCGGTGCACGCACGGCGCTCTTCAACTGGCTCTTCGCGCGCCATCATGGCGGTAAGTTCCTGCTGCGTATCGAGGATACTGATCGCGCCCGCTCGACGGATGACGCCATTGCGGCCATTTTCGATGGTCTCGACTGGCTCGGCCTCTCCGGCGACGAGGAACCGGTTTTCCAGTTCGCCCGCGCCGCGCGCCATGCCGAGGTCGCCAATGCGATGCTCGACTCAGGCCATGCCTATAAGTGCTTCGCCACATCCGAGGAGCTGGCCGAACTGCGCGAGCAGCAGCGCGCCGCCAAGCAGCCGATGCGCTATGACGGGCGCTGGCGCGACCGCGACTCCGCAGAAGGCGGCGAAAAGCCGTTCGTGATCCGCCTCAAGGCGCCGCGCGAAGGCGAAACCGTCATCGAAGACGCCGTGCAGGGCCGCGTTGTCGTGCAGAATGCCGAGCTGGACGACATGGTCCTGCTGCGCTCGGACGGCACGCCGACCTATATGCTCGCTGTGGTGGTCGACGATAACGACATGGGCGTCACGCATGTCATCCGCGGCGACGATCATCTCAACAACGCCTTCCGCCAGCTCGGCATCATCAAGGCGATGGGCTGGGAAGAGCCGATTTACGCGCATATCCCGCTGATTCACGGGGCGGACGGCGCCAAGCTTTCCAAGCGTCACGGCGCCATGGGCGTCGATGCTTATCGCGATGAGCTTGGCCTGCTGCCCGAAGCCGTGGGCAATTATCTGCTGCGTCTTGGCTGGGGCCATGGCGACGAAGAGATCATCACCCGCGATCGCGCGGTCGAACTTTTCGACCTTGCCGGAGTCGGCCGCTCGCCCTCGCGCTTCGACCTCAAGAAGCTGGAAAGCATCAACGCGCATTATATCCGCGAGGCGGACGACAATCGGCTGGCGGGACTCGTCGCAGAGCGCATGCCCCCGCTTGCCGACGATGCAGCGCTGGTGCGGCTCAACAGGATCGCCGCGATCATGCCATCGCTCAAGCCCCGTGCCAAAACGGTGCTGGAACTGCTCGATGGCGCGACATTCCTGTTCACCCAGCGCCCGATTCCTGTCGACGAAGCCGCGGCAAAGTTGCTAGACGATGGCTCGCGGAAGCTGCTCAAAAACGTGGCCGATCGCCTTGGCGCCCTCAACGAGTGGACGCTTGAGGCAATCGAGACTGCAATACGCGCCGCGGCAGAGGAGGCCGATCTTGGTCTCGGCAAGGTAGCCCAGCCGTTGCGCGCCGCGCTGACGGGCAGGACGACCTCGCCGGGCATATTCGATGTGCTCTATCATCTGGGGCAGGAAGAGACGCTGGGCCGGCTCGCCGACCAGATAAACGCTTGATATTGCGTCTGCATCTGGCCTGATGCCGGACTCGACGCGCAGACGGCAAGACGTACGACCGACGACGAAAGGGTAGACAATAATGACCGACACAAGCGCCAAACTGACCCTGGGCGACAAGGCATATGACTATAAGGTCGTCGACGGTTCGGTTGGCCCGCAGGTCATCGATATCCGCAAGCTCTATGCCCAGACCGGCATGTTCACTTACGATCCGGGCTTCACCTCGACAGCGAGCTGCGACTCCGCGCTCACCTATATCGATGGCGATGCCGGCATCCTGCTCCACCGCGGCTATCCGATCGACCAGCTTGCCGAGCAGTCGAGCTTTCCGGAAGTCGCCTATCTGCTGCTGCGCGGCGAGCTGCCCTCGAAGGATGAGCTGGAAAAGTTCGTCTGGACGATCACGCGCCACACCATGGTGCATGAGCAGCTCTCGCAATTTTATCGCGGTTTCCGTCGCGACGCGCACCCGATGGCCATCATGTGCGGCGTCGTCGGCGCACTCTCGGCTTTCTATCACGACTCGACGGACATCACCGATCCGTATCAGCGCATGGTGGCGAGCCACCGCCTGATCGCGAAAATGCCGACGCTGGCAGCCATGGCGTATAAATATTCGGTGGGTCAGCCCTTCGTCTATCCGCGCAACGACCTGAGCTACACCGGCAATTTCCTCAACATGACCTTCTCGGTTCCGGCTGAGGAATATGTCGTGGACCCGGTCATCGAGTCGGCGATGGACAAGATTTTCATCCTCCATGCCGATCATGAGCAGAACGCTTCCACATCGACGGTGCGGCTGGCCGGCTCTTCAGGCGCCAATCCCTTCGCCTGCGTCGCGGCGGGCATTGCCTGCCTGTGGGGCCCGGCGCATGGCGGCGCCAACGAGGCGGCGCTCAACATGCTGCGCGAGATCGGCAGCGTCGAGCGCATCCCGGCCTATATTGCCCGCGCCAAGAACAAGGACGATCCGTTCCGCCTGATGGGCTTCGGCCACCGCGTGTACAAGAATTACGATCCGCGCGCGAAGGTCATGGCGGCCACAGCCAAGGAAGTGCTCGACAAGCTCGGCGTCACCGACCCGATCTTCGACGTTGCGCGCGAGCTGGAGCATATCGCGCTCAACGATCCCTATTTCATCGAGAAGAAGCTCTACCCGAATGTCGATTTCTATTCGGGCATCATCCTCTCGGCGATGGGCTTCCCGACCGACATGTTCACCGTGCTCTTCGCCCTCGCCCGCACCACGGGCTGGGTCGCGCACTGGAACGAGATGATCTCCGATCCAGAACAGCGCATCGGCCGCCCCCGCCAGCTTTATACCGGCCCGGCGGCACGCGACTATGTGGCAGTGGACAAACGCTGAGCTAGCGCTCCCATCACGCAAACATGAAAAAGGCGGCCCGGACAGGCCGCCTTTTTCATTGGCTGATCATGTTACGCTAGGCCTAGCTTCAGGCGGCCTTGCGGGCCTTGGCGAGCTTCTTGAGCACCATGTCGCGCTTGAGGCGTGAGAGATGGTCGATGAACAGCACGCCTTCGAGATGGTCCATCTCGTGCTGGAGGCAGGTCGCGAGCAACCCTTCCAGTTCCTGTTCGTGAATGCGGCCCGAGCGGTCCATCCAGCTCGCGCGGATGCGGGCGGGGCGCTCGACCTCGGCATATTGCTCGGGGACTGACAGGCAGCCCTCATTATAGACCGAGATTTCGTCTGAACCCTCGACGATGCGCGGGTTGATGAACACCATCGGGCGCTTGACCGGCGGCGCGTCTTCCTCGTCCGACTCCGGCTCCTGCAGGTCGATGACCAGGAGTCGCTTGGGCACGCCCACCTGGATGGCGGCAAGGCCAATGCCGGGCGCCGCGTACATCGTCTCGAGCATATCGTCGATCAGCGTCTGCAGCTCATCGTCAATGGTCTCGACGGGCGTCGAAATGGTGCGCAGCCGGGGGTCCGGCGTCTCTATGATTGGTAACAGGGCCATGGTGCCCCTGAGATATGAGAGCGGCGCTCCAAGATCAAGCGCCCGCGTTGTCACTTTGTTCCGATGAGACTGATCGCTGCGGCGAATGAAGCGCGCGGTGGGCCGCATCTGTGACGACTACAATTGTCAACGATTGGGAATTTTCACCAAATTCTGGCGGGAAATTACGCCACCTTCTGAGATCGACATATTCGTTTTTGGCTCAATTCCGCGCTTCACGCTGTTTGGCATGGATAGTGCACTAACACAGTCACAAGCCAAGCGGCTTGCCCCCATTGGAACAGTGAAGGAGAGACACAATGTTCACAGCCCCCCGCACCCAGCCCTTTCAGGCCCGCAACCTGATTCCCGTTTTCATCGCCATCGGCCTCGGCGCCATGGCCATGCCTGCACTGGCAAAGTCCACCGGCGATGACAGCCCGCATCGCATGACGATCGAGCAGAAAAACGGCGAGACCGTCTATTGCATCGTCGATCAGGGCCGGACCGGTAGCCGCGTGCCGACCAAGGTCTGCCAGAACCGCGCGAAATGGGCCGCCGACGGCCTCGTCATTCCGGGCGGCGAACGCGCAGCCGACGGCAAGAAGAAGAACCCCGAAGGCTGAGGAATCACGTCTGTCGGGCGGTGACGCCCGGCGACCGGAGTGCGACAGACGAAGGATCACGCGCGCACTCCAAGCCCAACTGCCGGCGTCGCCATCCCTCGAGCGGCGCCGGCCTTCTTCCGGGCGTTATCAGCCGATCGGCCGCCGCGCGCGCAGGGCCTGGGCCAGCGTTCCTTCATCGAGATAATCCAGCTCCCCACCGACCGGCATACCATGGGCAAGCTGCGTGAGGCGCACGGGATAAGGCTCCAGCCGTTCGGCGATATAATGGGCTGTCGTCTGCCCTTCGAGCGTCGCGTTCATCGCGAGCACCACTTCGTCAATGCCGCCCGCCGCGACTCGCGAGACGAGCGGGGCAATGGCGAGATCCTCGGGCCGCACGCCGTCCAGCGCGGAAAGCCGCCCGCCCAGCACATGAAAGCGTCCCGGGAACAGCCGCGACTTCTCCAGCGCCCACAGGTCCGCCACATCCTCGACCACGCAGAGCGACTTTGCGTCGCGCCGCGGATCAGCGCAGACACCGCAGGGATCGATCGTGTCGACATTGCCGCAGATGTTGCAATGGACCATGCGCTCATTGACGCTTTCCAGCGCACGGAGGAGCGGCGCCAGCGCCGTCTCGCGCTTTTGCAGCAGGTGCAGCACCGCGCGCCGGGCCGAGCGCGGCCCAAGGCCGGGCAAGCGCGACAGGGCCTGTGTCAGGGCTTCGATCTCTGGTGATGACATGCAGCCCCAATTAAGGGCTTGCGCTTGCCCGACACAAGCGTTTCAGACGGACCCCATGCAGAACGCCTTGCGGATCATCTTCATGGGCACGCCGGACTTCGCGGTGCCGACGCTCGACGCGCTCATTGGCGCCGGTCACGAGATCGTCGCAGTCTATACCCAGCCGCCCCGTCCGGCCGGTCGCGGCAAGGCGCCGCGGCCCAGCCCGGTGCAGGCGCGCGCGGAAGCGCTGGGCCTGCCGGTGCGCACGCCGCTCACCCTGCGCTACGACGCCGAGCAGGTCGCGTTCGACGCGCTGGAGGCCGATGTGGCGGTGGTCGCGGCTTATGGCCTCATCCTGCCGCTGGCTGTGCTCCATGCCCCGCGCCTCGGCTGCCTCAATGTCCACGCCTCACTGCTGCCCCGCTGGCGCGGCGCCGCGCCGATCCAGCGCGCGATCCTTGCGGGCGATGAAGAAACCGGCGTCACGATCATGGCGATGGGCAAAGGGCTGGATACCGGGCCGATGCTCGCCAAGACCACGACGCCCATCGACACCAAGACGACCGGCCAACTGACCGACGAACTGGCAGCTAGCGGTGCGGCATTGATGGTGCAGGTGCTGGGCGATATCGGCGCTTATCCGCCGGTCATTCAGCCGGAGGACGGCGTCACCTATGCCGCCAAGATCGACAAGGCCGAGAGCCGCATCGACTTCGCCGCAGGCACCGTCGCCGTAGAGCGGCAGGTGCGCGCCTTCAATCCCGCGCCGGGCGCGTGGTTCGAGTATCAGGGCGAGCGGATCAAGATGCTCGAAGCCAAGATATTGCCCGGTCTTGAGGCCAAGCCCGATGCGTCTCTGGTGCCCGGATCCGTCATGGGGCCGCTCCTGATCTGGTGCGGCGACGGCGCTGTCGGGCCACTGCTGGTCCAGCGCGCCGGGAAAAGCGCCATGACCATGATGGAATTGCAGCGCGGCTTCCCGATTCCGGCTGGCACCATCCTCGCGTGACCCGCTTCGCTTTCACCATCGAATATGACGGGCGGCCTTATGTGGGCTGGCAGCGGCAGTTGCGCGACCCCAGCGTGCAGCAGCATATCGAGGAAGCGCTGGGGCGGATCGTGGGCGCAGTGCCCGTCGTCCATTGCGCGGGCCGCACCGACGCCGGCGTTCACGCGCTGGCGATGCGCGCCCATGCCGATCTCGATACGCGGCTCAAGCCCTTCCGCCTGATGGAAGCGATCAATGCGCATCTGCGGCCCGAGCCGATCGCGGTCATCGGCTGCGAGGTCGTGGCGGACGATTGGCACGCCCGCTTTTCCTGCACGGGCCGGGCCTATGAATATCACATCCTGAACCGGCGCCCGCCGCTCACCTTCGAGGAAGGGCTGGTCTGGCGCGTACCGCAGGCGCTCGACAGCGACGCCATGCATGAGGCCGCGCAGATGCTGACCGGCAAGCATGACTTCACCACGTTCCGCTCGGCCCATTGCCAGGCGGACAGCCCGCTGCGCACGCTCGACCGGCTGGACGTGATCCGCACCGGCGATCGCATCACGATTTACGCGGAAGCGCGCAGCTTCCTGCATCATCAGGTGCGCTCGATGACCGGATGCCTGTCACTGGTCGGATCGGGGGCATGGACGCCATCCGACATGAAAGCGGCGCTCGATGCGCGAGACCGCAGCGCACTGGGCCTCAATGCGCCGCCGGACGGGCTCTATTTCATCCGCGCGGATTATCCCTGAACTAGAAACCAGAAGCGCCTAACTAGAAGCGGCGCGAGATGCCGACATAGAACTCGATATCCGGACTGGCGCTGTCCAGCCCGGCGACGCCGCCCATGTCGAGCTGCCAATGCCGCGCAGGCTGCCAGGCGAAGGACAGTCCCACAAGCGCATGATCCTGAATGCCCGCCGGATCGGCATCATGGACCTGCTGGGCTTCAACAGCCATGCTGACGCTCGGCGAAAGCGCGAAACTCAGGCCCTCCACAGCCACCAGTGAGACGTGCCGACCCTTGCGGTCGCCATCCACGGCAGCGTCGATCTCAGGCGTCAGTTCGAGCGAAACGCTATCCGAGAGCGCCACGCTGATGGGAACGATCAGCCCCGCGCCCCAATCGCCGGCACCGATTGCAGCACCGCCGGTCGGGAGCGTCACAAACGGCTGCACTGCCACCGAAAAGCCACTGCCGTCGGGGCTACGCAGGCTGCGCTTAAAGGCCAATGTCATATCGCCCAGTCCAGTGGCGCGGCTGACGACGCCAGCAATGCGATCGCGCGACATGCCGAATGTCGTTAGCCCGATCTGCACTTCGCTATGAGTATCGAGCCCTAAACGCAGGAGTAGGTCGCCCGCGACGATCGTGTCGTTGCGGTCACCGTCCTGCCGGTCGAGCGTCCAGTCGGCCAGACCCAGCTCGGCCAGCACATGTCCGGAATCGACGATGCAGGGCGGCGTGGCCAGCCCCGGCCGCGCCGGACAAAGCGGACGCTCGGTGGAATCAGCGAGAGCCGGACCGGCAAAGGCGATGAGGAGCGGAAGCAGGACGCGCGCCCGCAATCCGAATGTGCCAGGCGTCATGTTTCCTCCCTCACCGCGCAAAATATGCGCACAGGTCAGGCTTCTAGCATTGCCTTACGGTGAGAGCGACTGGCTTGGGCCGGCGTCAGGCCGCGCGATTGGCGGCCGTCTCGAGGGACTCGTCTTCCTCGATCCACTCGATCATCTTCGAGAGGATCGTGGCAAACATCTCGTCCTGCTCGGAAAGTCGCGTCTCGATCCGGGCGAGCCGCGCTTCGATCTGCGTCATGCGGTCCGCACCTTGCGGTGCCATTTCGTCCTCATTGGCCGCTGCGGCGGCGCTGAGTGTCGCCCTGAGCGCGTGCACATCCCTGCTGATAGAGCGGATCTGCGCGGGAACGGGGTTCTGAAGCGCCAGTTGGGGCGAAGTCTCGCGCCTTGCTTCGCAGACCGCTTCCACCAGCGCGAGATCGATCATGCCGCTCTGCGTCTCCGCCGCGCGTTCCATCGCAGCCTGCGCCAGCGTGTTGACCACGCGTGGAATGCCGCGGCTTTCTTCCGCCAACCGCGCAATCGCATCGGGCTCGAACTGCGGATTGCCGCTCCAGCCCACGATCTTGAGGCGATGCTCCACATAAGGCCGCACTTCGTCGGGCAGCATGGGGCCGAGATGATGCGTCGCGATGACGCGCTGGCGCAGTTGCTCCAGCTCGCGTGAACTGGTGAGCGCTTCGCGGAATTCAGGCTGGCCGAGCAGGAATATCTGGATCAGCGGCTGGCCGCCAAGCTGGAAATTGCTCAGGATGCGCAGCGCCTCGAGCGCCTCGTAGGTGAGCGTCTGCGCCTCATCGACGATCAGCAGGCTGCGGCGCCCGGCACGCGCCTGATGATGCATATAGGCCTCGATGCGGCTGAGCACATGCGCCTTGTCGATGCCGTCCGTATCGATGCCGAAGGCATGGGCGGCGAGGCGCAGCGCCGTGTCGCCGTCCATCTCGCTCGCCGCGATCTTGACCGCGCAGAGTCGCTTGGGATCGATCGTCGCCATGAGATGCGCAACCAGCGTGGTCTTGCCAGCGCCGATATCGCCAGTGATGACGATGAAGCCCTCGCCCTGCGCCAGACCATAGCCCAGATAGGACATGGCCTTGCGGTGCGTCGCGCTCTCGAAATAGAATTTCGGGTCCGGCGTCAGCTGGAACGGGCGCCCCGTCAGCTTGAAATAACTGGTGTACATCGCTCTGTTCCCCGTTCCGTCCTTCATCGAAATGGGAAACGATCGCCATCGAACCGGCCTGCGGCTGCGACGGCGCTCATCTGCTGGCGACGGACATGGAGTGCAGGGACGCGCGTTTCGATCAAAGACCGGAACGACGCGGAAAACCCTGCGCGGACAAAAATGCCTGCTGGCTCCATGGTTGCGATCCGAAAGCCCCCATTTCGGTTAACCTTAAGTTGTGGATAGAATCTCAAACCGCGACTCTCGTCAAGCCTGTGAGACGAATCGGCGCTCATTCACTGTGCAAACGCACAATTTTGTGGGTTTCGCGGGGGTGACCTGAGTCTTTTTGGTCACGCTTCCAGCAGCAGTTCCTGCGCCGGGACGTGTCCCAGAAACGACGAGGGGCTCGCCGAAGCACCATAAGCACCGGCGAGGAAGACCGCGACGAGGTCGCCGACCTGCGGTTCCGGCAGTGCCAGCGCCTCACCCAGCCGATCGAGCGGCGTGCACAGGCAGCCGACGACAGTGGTCGCAATATCGTCCGGCGGCGCGCTGAAATGGCCTGCCAGCGCCAGCGGATAATTGCGGCGAATGACCGTGCCGAAATTGCCGCTCGCCGCGAGCTGGTGATGCAGGCCGCCATCCACCACGGCGAAACGCTCGCCCTGGCTCATCTTCACGTCGATGATGCGCGTGAGATAGACGCCTGCTTCGGCGACCAGCCAGCGGCCAAGCTCGATGGCGAACGCACTGCCCTCCAGCACATTGCCGCGAGCCGTCAGTGCCTCGCCCAGCTTCGTGCCGATGCGGACAATGTCCAGTTCCTGATCGCCGGAGAAATAGGGCACGCCGAAGCCGCCGCCAAGATTGACCAGCGGCGGGGTGGCGCCCGCTTCGCCGGACAGGCGGGCTGCGAGTGCAATGCCCTGCGTCAGTGCCGCGGCAATCGCATCGGGATCGAGCGCCTGCGACCCCGCGAAAATATGCCAGCCGCGCCAGTCGGCACCGGCAGCGATGATATGGCGCGCCAAGGTTCCGGCGCGATCCGCATCGACGCCAAAGGGGCGCGCACCGCCGCCCATGCGCATGCCCGATCCCTTGAGCTCAAAGTCCGGATTGACGCGCACGGCGAGACGCGGGCGCACGCCCAGCCGGTCTGCGATCGCCAGCGCCCGTGCCGCCTCGCCTTCCGATTCCAGATTGATCGTGACGCCAGCCGTGAGCGCCGCCGTCAGTTCGGCGTCGCGCTTGCCCGGTCCCGCGAAGCTGATCCGCTCCGGCGCCATGCCCGCCGCGAGCGCGAAGGCCAGTTCGCCGCCCGAAGCAATGTCGAACCCGTCCACGACGCCCGCCATCAGGCTAAGCAGCGGCGCGAACGGATTGGCCTTGATCGCATAATGGATGCCCAACCCCGCCGGCATCGCCGCACGCAAGGCAGCGACCCGCGCGCGGACAAGGCCGCCATCATAGACGAACAGCGGCGTATCCCCGGCTTGGCGCACCAGCGCTTGCGCCGTCCGCCCGCCGATCAGCAATTCGCCATCGTGCGCGGAAAATCCGGGCGGGATCGGGCCCATGGGTTTGGTCATTCGGCCTCCCTTACGACCATTGCGGCAAGGGCCACCCGGTCATGCTTGCCATTGGGCGTGCGCGGGATCGCCTCCAGCAGGCGAATTTCCGCGGGCTGCATGAAATTGGGCAGGGTCTGGCGCAGCGCGCCCCTCAGCCGATCCATCACGGCCGCCGCATCCGCTTCGCACAATGTCGCATCCGCCCGCACGAACAGCGCAATCCCCTGCCCCAGTCGCGCATCGGGGAATCCCAGCGCGCAAGCCTCTGCTATTCCCGAAACGGCGAGCGCCGCTTCCTCGATCTCGCTGGGCGAAATGCGGTTGCCCGCGCTCTTGATCATGGCGTCCTCGCGCCCGACGAAGCGCAGCAGGCCATCGGCGCCGCGCACGGCACTGTCGCCCGACCAGACTGCCGTCCCGCCATATGTCGAAGCAGCCGGCGCCGCGCGAAATCGCTCGGCCGTGCGCGCAGGGTCTCGCCAATAGCCCTGCGCCACCAGCGGTCCGGCATGGACGAGTTCGCCCGCCTCGCCATCATCGGTGACGGACCCATCCGGCCGCACGATCAGGATTTCCGCATCAGGAATGGCGCGGCCGATGCTGTCGGGATGCGCATCGAGCAGGCCCGGCTCCAGATAGGTGGAACGGAACGCTTCGGTCAGGCCATACATGGCCACGATATCGACGCCCGGAAATGCCGTGCGCATCTTCGCGATCAGCGGCCGGGTCAGCGCACCGCCGCTGTTGGTCAGCCGCCGCAAATGCGCCCGCGCCTCGGGCGGCCAGTCGGCTTCGACCAGTTGCACCCAGAGCGGCGGCACCCCGGCCAGCATTGTGATCCCGTAAGTCGCAGCCGCCTTCGCTACATGGCCGGGCAGCAGATAATCGACCGGCACGACGCATCCCCCGGCCCACCAGGTCGCGAAAAGCTGGTTCTGGCCATAATCGAAGCTGAGCGGCAGCACGGCCAGCGTGCGATCATCGGCCGTCAGCCCCAGATAGGACGCGACCGAACGCGCGCCGATCATCAGATTGGCATGGCTGAGCATCACGCCTTTGGGCCGCCCGGTGGAGCCGGACGTGTAGAGAATCTCGACCAGCGCATCGGGCTCCGCCTCGCTCGGCCCAAGCGCCACAGCGTCCGCTGACAGCATGACGTCATCAATGGCCAACTCATTGACCAGAAGCGCTTCCGCTGCATCGCCCGCCTCCAGTGTCGCCAGCCGGGCATCCTGCGAGATCAGCATCGCCGCGCCGCTATCGTGAAGGATATGCGCGACCTGCGCGCGCTTGAGCAGCGGATTCACTGGCACATAAACATGCCCCGCACGCGCCACCGCCAAGGGCAGGATCGCCGCCGCCGTCCCCTTGGGAAGCCACGCAGCGATGCGGCTCCCGCGCTCCAGCCCGTGCGACGCAATCCACGCGGCAAGCCGCCCGGTCATGGCCTCCAGCTGCGCAAAGCTGATCGTGCCGGACTTGCCCGCCAGCGCGGCGTCCCCGGGCTTGCCATGCAGCGGCAGATGGTCGAGCGGCGTCATCATTGCCCGCGCCTTATCATGATCGCGCGGATATGGGAGGCCGATAAGGCGCGGGAGCCAATCCCCAGCGCCTCTGGCCCAGCCCGTTTGCTATTCCCATATCGGCGCAAACGGGTTAGGCGCCCGGCCATGCGCCGCCGCTCGCACAAGACTATATGGGACGATCTCATTTTGACCGCTGACGATGCCCTGCGGGCCAGCCTCATTGCCGTACTCGGCCTCGATGCTGACCGCGTTGCCCGCTTCGACGACAAGACCCTGCTCTTCGGCGCCCTGCCCGAGCTCGACTCGATGGCGGTGGCAACGCTGCTTACCGATTTCGAAGATCGCCTCGCCATCCATATCGATGACGAGGATGTCGACGTCGAGAGCTTCGAGAATTTCGGCGCGCTGCGCGACATGCTGGCGCGCAAGCTGGATCATCGCGCAAAGTAGAACCGCGCTTTAGCGCGGGCCTTCGCCCCTCGATGCCGGCGCTTCTCGCGTCAGTAAGACGCGACGGCGCGCAGCAGTTTGGCGTCTTCGATCACCTGGCCCACCGTACGGCCCTTGAGCTTCTGGATGACCTGCGGGCTCAGCCGGTCGCCATTTTCGTTCAGCCGGCGGTCCGTCGCGGAGAAGATGATCGTCTCGACTGCCCGGTCGAATTCGTTGCGCCGGTCAGGCGGCAGGTCCGACGCCAGCCGCTGGATCGAGGATTGCATCTCGAAGGCGGTATCGCCCTTCAGGATCGTCTGAGGCTTCACCGCGCAGGCCGCGACAAGCATTAGAGCTCCCGGGAGCAGAATTTTCTGAAACGCGCGCACATCGACCCTCGTAGGTTATTCCGGACAGCCGGCCTTTTGGCCATTTGGGCTCGGTTCAGGACCGCGTCATGTCGTTTCGTCCCCGACATTGTCGCTCTTGAGGCGCCACTCGCGGCAATGGCCCGGAGGCGCGGGATAGCAGAACTATCCTTCGCAACCGTGCGCGATGCGCCTGGGCACATCGACCAATTATTTGAACCAATTGGCATTTCGCGACCGGCATCCCTTTCGAGAGCCGAGAGCAGGAGTGCACTATCAGGCTTGACGAGGTCTCAACGCGAAAGGTTTCCGGCGCGCTTACCTAAACTTTGTTCGCGTTCGAACGGTCGCGGTTGACGCTACGTCAGCCGCAACCCGTTCGCCGTCACCCGTTCACGCCGTGGTATGTTCCAGGCTTGCCTCGAAGTCCGCCTCGGCCAGGAACTTCTCCGCATCCAGCGCGGCCATGCAGCCCATGCCTGCTGCGGTAACGGCCTGACGGTAGATCTTGTCCGTCACATCGCCCGCCGCGAAAACGCCGGGGATGCTGGTGTGGCTCGTGCCCTTGTCGACAACGAGATAACCCTCGTCGAGCGGGAGCTTGCCCTCGAACAGCTCGGTCGCCGGCTTGTGACCGATTGCGACAAATGCGCCGTCGGCCGTTATATGGCTCTTCTCGCCCGTCACGGTGTCGATGAGATCGACGCCGACCAGACCTTCCGGCTGTCCGCCACCGACGAACTTGTCGACGGCCTTGTTCCACAGCACCTTGATGTTGGGATGGGCATGGAGCCGATCCTGCAGGATCTTCTCGGCGCGGAAGCTGTCGCGGCGATGGATGATCGTCACGTCATGGCTGTGATTGGTGAGGTAGAGCGCTTCCTCGACTGCGGTATTGCCGCCGCCGATCACGACCACTTTCTTGCCGCGGTAGAAGAAGCCGTCGCAGGTCGCGCAGGCGCTGACGCCCTTGCCCTGAAGCAGATGCTCGCTCTCCAGCCCCAGCCACTTGGCCTGCGCGCCGGTCGCGATGACCAGCGTGTCGCCATAATAGCGCGTGCCGCCATCGCCGGTCAGCTTGAATGGGCGCTCGGAGAGATCGACGTCGACAATATGATCGTACATCATCTGCGCGCCGACATGCTCGGCCTGCGCCTGCATTTCTTCCATGAGCCACGGGCCCTGAATCACGTCGCGGAAGCCGGGATAATTCTCGACATCGGTGGTGATGGTCAGCTGCCCGCCCGGCTGGATGCCCTGCACAACGATCGGTGCCATGCCCGCGCGCGCCGCATAGATGGCGGCCGACAGACCGGCCGGGCCAGAGCCCAGGATGATCATGCGGGACGAATGCGTGGCGGTCATGTCGTGCGGAGGCCTTTCTGCAGGGATCGGCCGATCGGGATCGGCGATGGATTCGGTGGAAGCACCATTTAAGTGAGGCCGGGCCAATAGCAATAAGCAGGGCCTGTGCGGCCCTCATCGCGCAACTGCTCGGTCGTTAGTCGACGACTGAAGGCAGCGATTCAAATCCACGCTGCAAAACCGCGCCCCATTCACGAGAAATCATCGTAAATTCAGAGTCATTGGCCTCGATCCTGCGACGCAATCCGAACTTATATTCGTCGCGCGGCAATATCGTCAGATCGAGCGGCATTCCCACCGACAGATTGGAGCGCAGGGTCGAATCCATCGAGACGCAGACGCATTTTGCGGCATCCGACAGCGACGTATCCGGCCGGATGATCCGATCCAGAATCGGCTTGCCATATTTATGCTCGCCGATCTGGAAGAACGGCGTATCCGCCGTCGCCTCGATAAAATTTCCTTCAGAATAAATCATATAGAGGCGCAACTTGCCATCTCGTCTCTGCCCCGCGACGAGGATGCTGGCGCCCAGCCGCGTCTCGCCACCGAACATGCCCTGGCGCATTTCCGACTGCACAGCCTTCATCGCCTCGCCCACCAGATGCGCGACGCGATGCATAGTCGCGCAATTGAGGATCGTCTCGATCCCGGCATCCGGCTCCGCCGCGGCGTCCTTCATGGCGCGCGAGAGTTTGGTGCGCACTTCCTGCGTCACCGAGAGATTGCCCGAGCAGAGCAAAGCGATCGCCCGTTCACCCGGATTCTCATAGGTGAACGTCTTGCGGAACATCGCGATATTATCGAGCCCGGCATTGGTCCGGGTATCGGATAACATCACGATCCCCGCCTCAACGCGCAAGGCCACGCAGTAGGTCATAGTTCGTCCCCCTAGGCCGCCCCGCAAAGTCTGGCAGGGCGCCTGCGACTCATTGTTGAGTCTGTGATTGTGCCGAACCCTCTAGCGGAAGCGCCGCAATCTGCACATCACTCGATAGCTGCGCAGAGCCGATCTGGCTGAGAATCGCGCGCACTGGTGCCGCGTCCGCCGCATCGAGCCCCACGGTCAGGCGCACATGCCCCTCGGCGGGACAAGCGCCGAGCGAGCAATCGAAGGCGACCCAGCCGAGCCCATCGATCCAGCCTTCCGCCCATGCATGGGGATCATGTTCGCCATCGGGACGTTCGGGATCGCGCAGATAACCGGCCACATAGCGCGCCGGAATGCCCAGCACCCTGGCCGCCGCGATGAACACATGGCTCTGGTCCTGGCAGACGCCGCTGCCCTGCTCCAGCGCTTCGGTCGCGGTCGTCTCGAACCGGGTGCTGCCAGGTTTGAAGTTGATCGCATCCTGCACGCCGAGACAAAGCCGATGCAGCGTATCCAGCGCGCCCGCGTCGCTGCGATGGGCATATGCGAGTTCGATCAGTTGCGGAGACGGTTTGGTCAGCGCTGTGTCGCGCAGAAACAGCAGCGGCCGCACAGCGCCCTGCGGGCCGCGCGTGACGCCTGCCGTGTCGATGGTCGTCACCTCGCCCTCGGCGACGATCAGGATTTCATTGAGCTTGCCGGGCGCGCGCCACAGCGCCTCGGTGTCGCCATAGCCGCCCAAGATCCAGCGCTCGATTGCGACATCGTTCACGCTCACTGTCCAGTTATGCACGGTCTGGGCAGTGGTGCTGGGCGGCCGGAGACGCAGGCGCATCACTGCGCCGGCCACCGGCTCCTCATATGTATAGCGTGTCTCATGCCGGATACTGATCCGCATTGAGCCGCCCTCCCTTCCTGTACCGTTCTGTCCTCACCCGAAATGATAGGCTTCGGCAATGTCGAAGCCCAGCTTGTGACATTGGCCGAGCTTCCGCTGGATCACTTCATGCAGCCCTTCGGAGAAAATCTCGCCGCTGGTGGTGCGGGACAATGCCGCCACCAGATCCTCGCTGCGCCGGTTGCATTCGGATCGGCGGCCATGCCAGTGGGCGAGGCGCTGGAGCCGATAGGCGATCTGATCGAAGCAATAGAGCACGCTGCGCGGGAATTGCCGGTTGAGCATCAGGAAATCGGTGATCTGCCAGGGCGAATATGAGCCGCCATAGACATGATGATAAGCGCGACTGCCCGAGAGCGCATGGAGCACCGATGTCCACTGGTAATGATCGCGATGGCCGCCGACCACTTCAGTCTCCGGCAGCAGCACGTAATATTTAACGTCGAGCAGCCGCAGCGTCATCGATGCGCGCTCCAGCGCCCCGCCTGCGCGCAGGAAATCATGACCTTCATTCCGCAGATGGCCGCTCTCGGTCGCGCCGCGGAAGATCATCGCGCGGGTTTTCACCCAGTCGATCAACTCCGCGAGGTCATGGCGCGCGTCGGCGACATTATAGGTTTCCAGCTTGCGCCAGCCCTCGTTGAGCGCTTCCCACATTTCCTGCGTGAGCGCCGTGCGCACCGACTTGCCGTTGGCGCGGGCGCGGGAGAGGCAGGCCCGGATCGAGGATGGATTGTCCGGATCGAGCAGCAGATGCTCGACAATGTCACGCTCGCGGATCGGCGCATTGGACGCGAAACGCTCTTCGCTGCCCGTCACCTTGACCACCGAGCGCCACTCGTCGCGCAACGTCGCGCCGGGCAGGATGGCCATGCGCTGCCCCATGGTGAGCAGCCGCGCGGTCGCCTCCGCGCGCTCCATATAGCGCGCCATCCAGAACAGATTTTCAGCCGTGCGGCTCAGCATGAAATAGCCCCCGCAATGATCGGTTGTGTTGAAGCAGGCAAAGCACTCATGACCGCAGCACCCACGTATCCTTGACGCCCCCGCCCTGGCTTGAATTCACCACCAGCGAACCCTCCGTCAGTGCCACACGCGTCAGCCCGCCCGGCACCAGCCTGATGTCCTTGCCGACGAGGCAATAAGGCCGGAAGTCGACATGGCGCCCGACAATGCCGGTCTCGCCCAGCGTCGGGCTGGTCGAGAGGTCCAGCGTCGGCTGCGCAATGAACTCGGACGGATTGGCGCGGATGCGCTTGGCATATGTGTCGATTTCCGCGCGGGTCGACTTGGGGCCGATCAGCATGCCGTATCCGCCCGAGCCATGCACTTCCTTCACAACCAGCTCGTCGAGATGCTCGAGCACATAGGCCAGGTCATCCGGCTTGCCGCATTGCCAGGTCTGGATGTTCTGAAGGATCGGCTCCTGCCCCAGATAGAAGCGGATCATATCCGGCACGAAGCAGTAGATCGCCTTGTCGTCGGCAATGCCAGCGCCGGGCGCCGAGCAAAGCGTGACGCCGCCGCTGCGATAGGCATGGAACAGGCCGGGCACGCCCAACATACTGTCCGGCCGGAACGCCAGCGGATCGAGATAATCATCATCAATGCGCCGATAGATGACATCGACCCGGCGCGGCCCGTGCGTGGTCTTCATGTAGACCAGCCCTTCGTCGACGAGCAGGTCGACAGGCTCGACCAGCTCGACGCCCATCAGGTCGGCGAGATAGCTATGCTCATAATAGGCGCTGTTGAACGAGCCGGGCGTCAGCACGACCACCACCGGATCGCTCTTGCAAGCCGGCGGCGCGACTTCTTTCAGCGATGCGAGAAGCTGATCGGGATAATTGTCGACCGGGGCCACGACGCGCTGGGCAAACAGATCCGGGAACATGCGCGCCATGATTTCGCGATTTTCGAGCATGTACGAGACGCCCGATGGCGTGCGGCAATTATCCTCCAGCACCTGAAAGCCATTGGGATCAGTGCGCACGATGTCGATGCCGACAATATGGCTATAGACCCGGCCCGGCGGCGTGAAACCGGCCATTTCCGCCTTATAGGCAGCGTTTCGGTACACGAGCTCTTCCGGCATGATCCCGGCGCGGATGATCTCGCCGCGATGATAGACATCGAGCAGGAAGGCATTGAGCGCGGTGGCGCGCTGGCGAATGCCGGCCTCCAGATGCGCCCATTCCGCAGCGGTGAAGATGCGCGGCAGGAGATCAAAGGGGATGAGCCGCTCGGGATCGCCGCCCTCGCCATAGACCGCGAAGGTGATGCCGATGCGGCGGAAAATGGCTTCGGCTTCGAGCAGGCGGCGCTTGAGGCCTTCGATGCCAGTTTCCTCGACCCAATGCTGCACGGGTGCGTAACAGTCCCGCACCTCTCCTTTTTCGCCCAGCATTTCAAAGAAGGTCATTTGTTCTTGTGATCCCCACAGCCCCGTTGTGCGTTGCAACATAGTGCGCGTGACGCACGCAAAATCAAGCGCAAAATATGGGACGGAAACGCGCGGGAGCCGCGATTGCTCCCGCGTGTCCTCAGGGCGACAGGCCCGGCTCACAAAGGTGCAGCAAATGCATTTGGGCTGGACTTTTCGAGCCTTCCGCGCCATGGACCGCCGCGATGATGCTCCAGCAGCTCCTTGCTCGCCTTACGCGACTTATGCGCCCTTAGGCGCAACTATGCGGTTGCCGCAGGCGGCACGCTGCGCCTAAGGGCCAATTTCAAAGCGATACTCGAACCAACCGCCCCGGGGGTATGCCCGCGCAAGCCTGAACGCTGCGCCCTCGCGCGAAATTTAGAGACAAGCTGGACCCATGATGCTGAGCGATCCATCCGTAAAATACCGCGCCTTCCCGCAGGTCGACCTGCCGGACCGGCAGTGGCCGACCCGAACCATCACCAAGCCGCCGCGCTGGCTCTCGACCGATCTGCGCGATGGCAATCAGGCGCTCATCGATCCGATGGACACCGAAAAGAAGACGCGCTTCTTCGACATGCTCCTGCGCATCGGCGTCAAGGAGATCGAAGTCGGCTTCCCCAGCGCGGGCGCCACGGAGTTCGATTTCATCTCCGGCCTCGTGCAGTCCGGGCGCATTCCCGACGATGTGCTGATCCAGGTGCTGACGCAGGCCCGCCGCGACCTCATCGAGCGCACGTTCGAGAGCCTCAAGGGTGCGCCGCGCGCCATCGTCCATGTCTATAATGCCGTCTCGCCCGCCTGGCGCCAGATCGTGTTCAACATGGACCGGCCGCAGATCAAGCAGATCGCCGTCAATGCCGCGAAGATCATTCGCGACGAAGCGGCCAAGCAGCCGGATACGGACTGGCATTTCGAATATAGCCCCGAGACCTTCTCGACGGCGGAACTCGATTTCAGCCTGGAATGCTGCGAGGCTGTCATGGACATTCTCCAGCCGACCGCCGAGCGCCCGCTGATCCTGAACCTGCCCGCCACCATCGAGGCAGCGACGCCAAACATCTATGCCGACCAGATCGAATGGTTCGGCCGCCATGTGCGCAATCGCGACACGGTGTGCATCTCGCTCCATCCGCATAATGATCGCGGCACCGGCGTTGCGGCGGCGGAACTGGGCCTGATGGCGGGCGCCGACCGCGTCGAGGGCTGCATGTTCGGCAATGGCGAGCGCACCGGCAATTGCGATCTCGTGACCGTCGCGCTCAACATGTACACGCAGGGCGTCGCGCCCGGCCTCGACTTCTCCAACATGGAGGAGATCGTCCAGACCGCGACATACTGCAACCAGCTGCCCGTCCACCCGCGCCACCCCTATGCAGGCGAACTGGTATTCACGGCCTTTTCCGGCTCGCATCAGGACGCGATCAAAAAGGGTTTTGCCGCGCAGGAAGCGCGCAATGACGAGCTGTGGAACGTGCCCTATCTGCCCATCGATCCGGCGGACATCGGCTGCTCCTACGAGGCCGTCATCCGCGTCAATTCGCAGTCCGGCAAGGGCGGCGTCGCCTGGGTGCTTCAGCAGGACAAGGGCCTCAAGCTGCCCAAGCGCATGCAGGGCGATTTCAGCCGCGTCATTCAGGATCTGGCCGACACATCCAGCCGCGAGCTTCATGCGGCCGACATCTGGACTGCCTTCGAGAGCCATTATTGCCTCGGCGGCGAACAGCCTCTGACGCTGATCGACTATCAGGAGACCGGCCCGGCCGGAAACCGCGTGTTCGTCGGCAAGATCACGCAGGGCGGCCAAGCGCGCAGCGTCTCGGGCCGGGGCAATGGCCTGCTCTCGAGCGTCCTCGCGGCGCTGCGCGACGAACTCGGCATTGGCCTCGAAGTGGTCGATTATAGCGAACATGCCATTGGCGAAGGCACGGATGTCAACGCCGCTGCCTATGTCGAATGCAAGACCGACGACGGACGCACCATCTTTGGCGTCGGCCTCGACTCCGACGTGGCGACCGCGTCGGTGCAGGCAATCCTGTCGGCCGCCAACGGCCTCGCCCGGCGGACTGCTGCCAGCAAAGCGGCGTAACGCTTTTCGAAGCGACTGCTGATTAAGTTTGGAGAGGGGCTGGCTTAACGCCGCGCCCCTCTCCCACTTCGCCTGACGCGTTCAGCCGCCGATCGTGAACCCGATCCAGAAGGTGCGCGGCGCACCCAGATCGACGCTGGTGCCAACCTTCCGCGTCAACACCGTCACATCGAAGGCATTCTCGACCCGACCGACCAGCGCGAACTTGCGGCCGATGGGCACGCGCACGAAGCCGTCCACGGTCGTCGCGCCGGGCAGGATATCCGTCTGGAGATCGTCCTCATATTGCGGGCCGACATAGCGCAGCGTGCTCGCGATGCGGACCTTATAAGGTCCGGTCCACGCCAGCGTGCCGCTCGCGCTATGCTTGGGGCTCTGGGCCGGGCGCAAATTGTTGAGCTGCGCTGCCACGCCGCTCGCCTTCACCCGGCTGTCATTATAGGCATAAGAGGCATCGAGATCGAAGTCGCCGAGCGCAACCGATCCGCTGAGCTCCACGCCCTTGGCTTCGATCGCATCGACATTCTGGCGCTGGCGCACATTGGTGCCGATGGTCACGTTGGCGACGGCATTATTCAGGCGATTGTAGAAGGCCGTGGCGGAGAAATGCACGCCGTCCAATGGCTTGATGTCGAAGCCGATTTCAGCACCCTTGAGCTGCTCAGGCTGAAGCGTGGCATTGGCCTGCGTCAGGACCGGAAAGACCTGGAACGAGCGGTAAAGCTCGTTGAGCGTGGGCAGGCGATAGCCCGTATAACCCGCGACGCGCAGGTCGATGCCCGGCGTGGCATGCCACAGCGCACCGGCGCGGAAGCTACCCTGCCAGCCGCTGCTATCGGCATATGCCGTATCGGTTACGACGGCGCCCGCGCCATTGCGCTCGGTGAAGTGGCCGTCGGTGATCGTCCAGCGATCCAGCCGCGCGCCGCCGGTCAGCACGACGTTGCCCAGCGTCAGATCGTTCTCCACATAGAGACCGCTTGCCATCTGATGGCCCTGTGCCGCGCGCCGCGCCGTCGTCGCGCCGGTGGTCGCATTGAGCGCGTCCTCATACATGTCAGCGCCGGTGATCCGCGTATCGACGCCGATGCGCAGCACATTATTGCCGGGCATGGGCGGGCGGATCTCGAACTTGCCGCCCACGCCGGTCGCCGGGGTGTTACGCTGGTTGAGGGTCGGTTTGAAGCTGGTCGCGCTGATCACGATATTGTTGAAATTGCGCAGCTGCACATAGCCGAGCGCTTCGATCTGCCAATTGCCGCGCCACAGGAAGCGCAGGCTGGCATCCTGGCCCTCCTGGCCATTGTCGGCGCCGGCAAAGCGCAATGTGCGATTATCTTCGAAGATCGTCACGCGCGACTGAATTTCGCCATCCGCACCCACTGGCGCAACGCCGTGGAGGCCGACAGACCATGTCTTGTAGCGCGCAGGCACGGTTGCAGCGTTCTGCTGGGCAACGGGCGTGGTGTTGAAGCCGTCGCCACGCGAAAATTTGCCCGAGACCGAGACGAAGCCGTTGCCGACATCGGGGGAGAAGGCGACATCAATGTCCTGCGCGTCGCGCGATCCGTAAAAGGCGCTGCCCTGCACCAGCGGAAGCTGCGAGCGATCCGCGCTGAACAGCTCGATTGTGCCCGCCACAGCGCCGGACCCGAAAGCACCTGCACCGCCACCACGCGTCACGCGCACCGCGCCCAGCCGATTGGGCACCAGCGCGTTGAACGGGATCGAGCCGAAGAACGGATCGGCCTGCGGGACGCCATCGAGAAGCACCAGCGCGCGGCTGGTCGCGTTGCCGCCAATGCCGCGCAACGTGACGCCCTGCGACGAGGGGTTAGCCGAGCGGCTGTCCGAACGGCGGAACTGCTGGAAGCCGGCGACATCGAGCAATGCCGATTCAAGCTGGCCCGATGCTTCGCCGAGCAACTGCTCGCGGTCGATGGTGATTGCGCCATATGCCGGCGTGCCGGGCGGCAGGGCCAGACCGCGACCCAGGATGACGATCGCTTCGCCGTCATCGGCACCCGCAGCGGGAGCGGCTGCGTCTTGAGCGTGCAGCGCGGTCATGGGCGCAGCGCTGGTCAAGAGGGCGAGAGTCAAGATCCGAAACTTAGAGGCAGCATGCATGATCAGAAAAAGTCCCTTTGCCGGTCAGGCGCTCATGCCGCCTACCGTGCACGAACTCCCCTGAGTGCCGACACCTCGAATGGGCATCGGCGGTTATGTGGGGTGGACTTAGTCAATGAACTTGGACATTCACAACGACGCCGCTGTTAAATCCGCGGAAAACTGCGCCAGACTTCCGGTTAAACTGTAACGTTACTGCTTATGTGAGAGCGTCCAGACATAGGCAGCGACGGCATTGACGTCGCTGTCGCTCAATGGCGAACCACCCAAAGCAGGCATGCCGCTGGGAAATTTCTTGGGCTGCGAAACGCCGTCCTTGATGACCTTGGCGAGCGAAGGCACCGATCCATCACCCCACAGCCAGTCGGGGCCGGTCAGCGCCGGGCCGATCGCCGTGCCCTTGCCATCCGGTCCATGGCAACCCGAGCACGTGCCCGAGCGCTCGACGCCGCGATAGATGCGGCCGCCCAGCGCGACCTGCTCCGAAGTGAACCCGGCGGGCAACGCGCCCGTCGCAGCGGCAGGATTGGCGGCGCCGTTGACTGGCGCAGGCTTTGCAGCGGTCAGCTTCGCACCCGGCGCACCGCGATAGGTGATCTTCCAGATCCGCCCGCCAGCATCGTCCGACACATAGATGGCATCGCCCGCCACGAGCAGCCCCGTCGGCCGATGGGCCACCCCGCCGCGCCCCTTATCGGGTCCGGCAAAACCGTCAGCGAACAGGATCGACGCGCCGCTCGCCTTGCCCGCCGCCATGGGCTGGAAGACGACGCGGAAGCCGTCCTGCGGCTGGGGCGCGCGGTTCCACGATCCATGGAAGCTGATGAAAAGCCCGCCCTTATAAGCCGCCGGCAGTTTGCCCCCGGCATAATAGCCCAGCCCCGTCGGCGCCCAGTGCGCCGGATAGGTCGCGACCGGCCCCTTCATCGTGGCGCAGCGGCCGATCTTCTTGCCGTCGCCGCCATATTCCGGCGCAAGCACGAGCTTCTTCTGCGCGCCGTCATAATAGCAATAAGGCCAGCCGAAATTGTCGCCCTGCTTCACCGAAAGCAACTCTTCGGCAGGCAGCTGAACGCCCTGATCGACCGTATAGAGCTTGGGCCAGTTCTGCCCGAGCTGGTCGCGGCCATGCTGCGCGACGAACAGATTACCCGCGCCGTCAAAGGCAATGCCGCCGCCATTGCGAATGCCCGTCGCATAGCGTTCGGCAGGCGAGAAGACCTGCCCGGTCTTGTCCGCGCGATATTTCCAGAGACCCGCACGCAGAGGGAGTTCGTCGCACGGGTCCTTGCCCAGCGCACCCGGCTGGCGGTTCACCGTCTCGCAGACATTGGAGGCAGAGCCGCTGTTGACGAAGAGATTGCCCGCCGCGTCGATGGCGATGGGCTTCATGCCATGATCGCCGCTCATCTGCAGGCCGGAGACCACGACCTGCGCGGGACCGGAAGGCACGACCTTGCCGGGCGTCAGCGCATAGCGGACGATCTTGTCATCCTGCTCCACGAACAGCCCGCCCTTGTAGATCGCAACACCCGTGCCGCCGATGCTCTTGTCATTGGGCGTGGGGCCGAAATGCTCGACAATCTCGGCCTTGCCGTCGCCATTGGCATCGCGCAGCGCGACGAGATAGCCAAGGCCAGGCGCCTGCTTGTTCTGGATCACGTTGCTGCTCAGCGTGTTCACATAGAGCGTGCCATCCTGCGACATCGCCATCTGCCGCCCTGGCCCGACGCCCTCGGCAAAGATGCTTGCGCAGAAACCCGGCGGCAGGCTGAGGCCCGCATTGCCGCATTGTGCCGTGTCCGCAGCCGTCGCAGGCGCGATCGCGTGGATCAGCACCAGCCCGCTCCCGGCAGTCGTCGCGCCAAGCAGAGCGAGCAGCGGCAATTTCTTGATCATGGCACGGTCCTCACGAAAGATTCAGGGCAATGGCGCGGGCGAGACGCGAAACGGCAAAGGCGGCTTCTGCATACGCTTCTGGGGATTGAACACATAGGAAAGTTCGCCCGCCACATGCCAGATGACGCCCTCAGCCATGTCTCTCCCAGACCTCTGTTCGCCTTGCTGCCAGCCATAAGGTCGGCGCGTAAGTCTGTCCATGAGACCGCCTCAATCGTGCCTAGCGCCGCACGTCGAGCCCGGCGGCGGGATCGAACACGTCGAGATCGCGCTGCGTGGTGCGGCTCTGGTCGCCTGGCGTGGCATGTTTGAGCGCCGCCAGATGCAGGCCCATGCGCGCGGCGATCTCGATACCGGCATCCAGCCCCGCCAGCACGCCGGCCGCAAAGGCATCACCCGTCCCGATGCGATCGACAATGCGGGGAATGTCAATCTCGTCTGTCTCATGGGCGGCGCCCGGTGTGTCGATCCGCGCGCGCATCCGAACATGATCTGGCGACAGCGTGACCCGCACCGTGGATGCGATGGCGGTGAGATTGGGGAAGCGCTCGAACGCTGCTAATGCCGCCGCCCGCCGCGCCTCCGGCGTGTCACCCGCAAGTTCGCGCCCGAGCAGCAGGCCGATATCGCGATGATTGCCGAAAAGCAGGTCTGCCCCCGCGACATGATCGGCCAATATCGGTGCCGGATCGGCGCACCAGCGCGCCCACATGGACGCCCGGAAATTGCCGTCAAAGGACACCCGCACACCAGCCGCCCGCGCTGCCGCGATAGCGCCCAGCGAGAGGTCCGCCGCGCCCGGCCCGATAGCCGGGATGATGCCCGAGAGATGCAGCGTCCCTGCGCCCGCAAGCAGTGCTGGCCAGTCATAAGCTGAGACCGGCGTCGCCCCGAACAGACTGCCCAGCCGGTCATAGATCATCGCGCTCGCACGCAGCCCCGCGCCATGTGTCAGATAATAGAGGCCCAGCCGCCCCTCCCCGCGCAGCACCCTCGATACATCGACCCCAGCGCCTCGCACCGACTCAAGCGCCGCATCGCCCAGCGCATCGTCGGGCAGCGCCGTCATCAGCGCACTGCGCACCCCGATCCGGGCCAGCGCAACGGCGACATTTGTCTCCGCCCCACCGACATGCGCATCGAGCCGCGCGTCCTGAAGCAGGTGCGACTTGCCCGGCGCGGAAAGCCGCAGCAGCATTTCGCCGAAACACAGCACCACACCCGCTTCGCTCATCGCCCGCTCCTCTCGCGCCAACCGGCAGCCCCGCGATAGACTATCGCGCGCAGCCTTGACAGCCTCCCTTATCTCGTGTTGGTAGCGCTATCAAAGGCGCAAACGCGCATGTGAAACGAGCTTGGGAGACTGCGGGGGATGTCGGCAAAGGTCGTGACGGATCGGTCCATCTTGCCTGCCGACTGGGAAACGGCGACGTTTCTCGGCCGCGTCCAGAGCAGTGACGGCCCCAGCCCGGTGCTGGTCCGCCGGGGCGAACTTATCGACATGTCTCGCGTTACACCGACCTGCTCGGCTCTGGTCGAGGCCGGCGACTTTTCCGGCGCTGGCGGTGCTTCACTCGGCGCTTTCGATCCCGCCACGATCCAGCTTCTCAGCCCCGTCGATCTGCAATGCGTCAAGGCGGCTGGCGTCACCTTCGCCGTCTCCGCCATCGAGCGGGTAATCGAGGAACGGGCACGCGGCGACTTCAAGGCCGCCGCCGCCATTCGCGAAGGGCTGGAGCGCCGTATCGGCGGCTCGATCCGTTCGGTCGTGCCGGGCAGCGCGGAAGCCGCAACGCTCAAGGCCGCACTGATCGAGGATGGCCTCTGGTCGCAATATCTCGAAGTCGCCATCGGCCCCGACGCGGAAGTGTTCACCAAGTCGCCAATCCTCTCGACCGTCGGCGCGGGCGCGGACATTGGCGTGCGCTCGGACAGCAACTGGAACAATCCCGAGCCGGAAATCGCGCTGCTTGTGGACAGCCGGGGCAAGACGGTCGGCGCGACGCTCGGCAATGATGTGAACCTGCGCGATTTTGAGGGGCGCTCGGCACTGCTGCTCGGCAAGGCGAAGGACAATAATGCGTCCTGCTCGCTTGGCCCGCTGGTGCGCCTGTTCGACGAGAGCTTCGGCATCGACGATGTGCGCGCCGCCGGCGTTACGCTGCGCGTCGATGGCGCGGAAGATAATTATGCGCTCGAAGGCGCCTCCAACATGGCCGAGATCAGCCGCGATCCGCTTGAATTGGTGAAACAATCGCTCAGCGAGCATCAATATCCCGATGGCTTCATCCTGTTCCTCGGCACCCTGTTTGCGCCGATACAGGACCGCGACGAGCCCGGCCGCGGCTTCACCCACAAGCCCGGCGATATCGTGACCATCGCCAGCCCGAAACTCGGCCGCCTCGTCAATCGCGTCGTCACCTCGCGCGATGCACCGCCCTGGACCTTTGGCGTCGGCGCGCTGATGACCAATCTCGCCAGCCGGGGCCTGTTGCGGTCATGAACGACATGGCCTCCCCCGTGCCGAGAAGCGCCATCTATCCCAGCCTTGCGGGCAAGCGCGTGATCATTACGGGCGGCGCAAGCGGCATCGGGGCCGGGCTGGTGGAAGCTTTCGCCGCGCAGGATGCGCAAGTGAGCTTCTTCGACATTGACGTCGCAGCCGGCGAAGCGCTCTCGGCCCGCCTCGACACGGCCACGTTCCACGCCTGCGACCTCGCAGACATTGACGCGCTTCAGCACAGCATGGCGTCGGTGATGGGCGCGATGGGTGGCCTCGACATCCTCCTCAACAATGCCGCCAATGACGACCGCCACAAGCTCGAAGACGTGACGCCGGCATATTGGGAAGATCGCATGGCCGTGAACCTGCGCCATCTCTTCTTCGCCGCGCAGGCCGCGATCCCGGAAATGCGCGCGGCGGGCGGCGGTGCTATCCTCAATCTCAGCTCGATCAGCTGGCATCTGGGCCTGCATGATCTCGTCCTCTACCAGACCGCCAAGGCCGGGATCGAAGGCATGACCCGCGGCCTCGCGCGTGAGTTGGGCCGCGACAATATCCGCGTGAACGCCATCATCCCGGGCAACATCCAGACGCCGCGCCAGCAGCAATGGTATACGCCGCAGGGCGAGGCCGAGATTGTCGCTGCGCAATGTCTCGACGGGCGCATCCAGCCCTCGGACGTGGCGGCGCTGGCGCTGTTCCTGGCCTCGGACGATGCGCGCATGTGCACGGGGCATGGCTATTTCATCGACGCGGGGTGGCGCTGACATGGTTGCGAAATCGGTTCTGGCCGTCGGGGCCATGCTCGGCGAAGGGGCGCTCTGGAGCGGCAATGCCGTCTGGTTCGTCGACATCAAGGGCCACAAGGTCCACCGCTTCGACCCTGCCACAAATGCGCATAAAAGCTGGGACATGCCAGATCAGGTCGGGTGGGTTCTGCCCGCCGCGGAGGGCGGCATGATCGTCGGCTTGAAGGACGGGCTCTATCGGTTCGATCCGGCCAGCGGCGCGGTCAGCCTCATCCACAGGCCCGAACCCGACCGTCCCGGCAACCGCCTCAATGACGCGACGACCGACAGCAAGGGCCGCCTGTGGTTCGGCTCGATGGACGATAGCGAAGGGAAGGCAACCGGCCATCTCTTCCGTTGCGCCGGGGGCCTGTGCGCCGATACTGGCGTGCCGCCCGTCTCCATCACCAACGGCCCGGCGCTCAATGCCGACGCAACGATCCTTTATCATACCGACACGATGGGCCGGACTATCTTCAGGATACCGGTCCATGACGACGGCTCGCTTAGTAAGCCCGAGGTTTTCGTGTCGATCGAGGATGGCGGCGGCTATCCCGATGGCCCCGTGGTCGATGCCGAAGGATGCCTGTGGACCGCGCTCTACGATGGCTGGGGCGTGCGGCGCTACGACCCCAAAGGCAAGCTCATCAAGACCGTCCATTTCCCCACCGCCAATGTGACGAAGATGTGCTTCGGCGGGCCAGAGCTGAAGACGGCTTATGCGACCACGGCGCGCAAGGATCTCGATGCGGCGGCGCTTGCGCTGCAGCCTGATGCGGGCAATCTTTTCACCTTCGACCCCGGGGTCGCGGGACTACCGGTGACGCCTGCGCGGATCACGGGGATCGGACAAAAGGCCGGATAAACGGCCCAAGAATAACGGAAAGAAACATACAGAGGAGCGGGAGAGCATGGCAGAGGCGGGAGGCGCTGAACAGGCGCGCATCAACATCGGATTCATCGCAGCAATCGTGTGCGTCGCCACAATCGGCGGCTTCATGTTCGGCTATGATTCCGGCGTCATCAACGGCACGCAAAAGGGGTTGGAAGCGGCCTTCGATCTTGGCAAGCTGGGCGTCGGCGTCAATGTCGGCGCCATTCTCGTCGGCTCGGCCATCGGTGCCTTCGGTGCTGGACGCCTCGCCGATCTGATCGGCCGGCGCAGCACGATGATGCTCGCTGCTTTCCTCTTCCTGATCAGCGCGATCATCGCGGGCGCGGCAGATGGCTCGGCATGGTTCATCTTCGGCCGCATCATCGGCGGCCTTGGCGTCGGCGCGGCAAGCGTCATCTCGCCGGTCTATATTTCCGAGGTCACACCAGCGAATATTCGCGGGCGGCTTTCCAGCGTGCAGCAAGTGATGATCATCACGGGCCTCACCGGCGCGTTCGTCGCCAATTTCGCGCTGGCGCGCTTTGCGGGCGGCTCCACGGCCGAACTCTGGGGCGGCTTCCCGGCCTGGCGCTGGATGTTCTGGCTACAGGCCATTCCCGCCGCCATCTATCTGGTGGCGCTACTCGGCATTCCCGAGAGCCCCCGCTACCTCGTCGTCAAGGGCCGCACGACCGAAGCGCACAAGGTGCTCACCCGCCTGTTCGGCGAGGCGGAAGCGACGCGCAAGGTCAAGGAGATCGGTGACAGCCTCGCGGCCGATCATCACAAGCCCAAGCTCTCCGACCTGATCGACAAAAAATCCGGCAAGATCCGCCCGATCGTCTGGACCGGCATCGGCCTTGCGGTGTTCCAGCAGTTTGTCGGCATCAATGTGGTCTTCTATTATGGCGCGACGCTCTGGGAGGCGGTCGGCTTCTCGGAGGATTATGCACTCCAGACCAATATCCTCTCGGGTGTGCTGTCCATCGGCGCGTGCCTCATGACCATCGCTCTCGTCGACAAGATCGGCCGCAAGCCGCTGCTGCTGTTCGGATCGGCCGGCATGGCGGTGACGCTCGCCATCGTGTCCTATGCCTTCTCAACGGCGGTCACCGGCGCGGACGGCGCAGTCTCGCTGCCGGGCAATAATGGCATTATCGCGCTGGTCGCGGCCAATCTCTACGTGATCTTCTTCAACCTCTCATGGGGTCCGATCATGTGGGTGATGCTGGGCGAAATGTTCCCCAACCAGATCCGTGGATCGGGCCTCGCCATTGCCGGCTTTGCGCAGTGGATCGCCAATGCCATCGTCTCGGTGAGCTTCCCGGCGCTGGTCGTCTATCCGGGGCTGGCCGTGGCTTATGCGGGCTATGCCTTCTTCGCGGTGGTTTCCTACTTCTTCGTCCGCGCCATGGTCAACGAGACCCGCGGCCGTGAGCTGGAGCAAATGGAAGGCTGACGCTTTTCAGTATCGGAAACGGGACGGGGGCGGACTTCTGCCCCCGTTTCCATGTGTGCGGACGTTTAGCGCCGCTGCGCGCTTGGCCGCCGACGCGGCGCGGAATCCGACTGGCGCCGGATCAACTGATAATCGGCCATGATATGCGCCTGCTGCCCGAGCTTCGGGTTCGCATTGCGCGCGCGGATTTCGCGCACCAGCAAGTCCACCGCCGTGCGCGACATCTCGAACACCGGCTGGCGGATTGTCGTCAGCTCAGGCCAGATCGTTGTCGCCAGCGCGGTATCGTCAAAGCCGCAAACGGTCAGATCGCTCGGCACGTCCAGCCCGCGCCGATGCGCGATCGCGACCGCCGCAGCCGCCATGTCATCATTGGACGCGAAGATCGCTGAGGGTGGATTTTCAAGCTCAAGCAGCTGCTCGGCCGCATCCAGCCCGGAGCGATAGGTGAACAGCCCCGGCGCGATCAGCTCCGGCGCATCGGCCAGACCTGAATCCTTGAGTGCGTCCCTGTAGCCCTGCAGCCGCTCGTCGCTGGCCGTCTGGCGCGGATTGCCCTTGATGAAGCCGATGCGGGTATGGCCCAGCGCCGCCAGGTGCCGCGTCATCTCATAAGCCGCGGCATGATCGTTGATACTGACCGATAGCGCCCAGTCCGGCGCGCGGCCCGTCGCCACGGCAACCACCGGGATGTTGCGCTTGTGGATCGCCTCCAGCACCGGGAGGGATTCGCTGAGCGGCGGTGTCAGCATGATGCCATCCAGCCGCGCGCGAATGAGATGATCGACGGCGCTCTGCTCCTCGGCCTCGTCGTCGCATTTCTCGACGATGAGCTGGACATTGAGGCGGCTCGCCTGGTCAAGACTGCCGACAAGAAGCTGGCTGAGATAATTGAAGCTCGGGTTGGAATGCAGCAGCCCGATGCGGATTTCCTCGCCCCCGGCCAGCGTGCGCGCGGCGCTGCTTGGCGAATAGTCGAGCAGCTTGATCGCCGCCTCGACCTTCTTGCGCGTTTCGGCGCGGACATTGGACTCGCCGTTGATGACGCGGCTGACGGTCATCGGCGACACGCCTGCCTTGGCCGCCACATCGCTGATCGTCGGCGCATTGCGCTGCCGCCTTGTGCCCCTCGGTTCGCTCATTCTCGTTCGCCCCTTATGGTGCAGCGGTTAAGGCATGTCGGCGACATAAGGCAAGCTATCCCGATGGTCATGTTTGGGGACAGGCTCATGGATTGCCCGGCGCATAGGGGAAGCGCAGCGCCTTGTACCAGTCCAGATCATGCGCGGGCGGCGCGACGCCGGGCGGCAGAGGCAGTCCGTTTATCGACATCCAATAGGCCAGGCTCGCATCGCGCCAGAGCGTTGCATCGGCAGTCTCACGGGCGAGGAAGTCGTCAGTCTTGGTCCAGCGGTCCGCATCGATCAGAGGCTTCAGCGTCTGCCACTGCGCGCGATTGTCGCGGACAGAGGCAAGGCCGCGATCATAATGGCCGACCAAAGCCGCCCAGAGCGTGCGCCCGTCCTTCAGCCGATGGTCCCACGGAAGGTGGTGGAACCAGAGCAGTTCATTCTCCGGCGTGGTCGCCGGATCTGCGAGCTTTGCAGTCACTTCAGGCGCATATTGGCTGATGGCGTCGCTGCCCGTCTTCGTGCGGTCGAAGCCAATGCCTTGCCGGTCGGCGCGATGATAATAAGACGGGTTCCACTCGGGCCGGGCAAGGTCAGCGATCCATGGCCCCGGCCCGTAATGATGCCCTGTGCCCATGAGATGCGCGAGGCCCAGCGCGCCGGTATAATCGACCACGGCCTCGCGAGAGCCCATCATCATCCTCACCAGCGGATCGACCAGCTTCGGATCGGGCGAGAAGGTCTGCGCCGCCCATTCGCGGGCGATGGCGCCGGGCGTCAGAGCCGGGTCCCATGCCAGCCGTCCAAAGGCATACCAATTGGCCTGGTTCATCGTGGAGCCGGTCCAGTCGCGGCTGCGCCCGGTATTGGCGACCCCCGCCATGCCGGTGAGCTTGCCGCCAAAGGCTGTCCCGTCGATGACTTTGGCAACGGTGGTGCCCCTGCCCTTCGCAAACGTGTCGGCGGCCAGCACTTCGGCGAACAGTGGTCCCAGATAGGCGAAGCTGGTCGCCTGCCCGAGATATTCCTTGGTGACCTGAAGCTCCAGCATGAGCTGCGTCTTGGCCAACCCACCGAACAGCGGATGAAAAGGCTCGCGCGGTTGGAAGTCGATTGCGCCGTTCTTGGCCTGCACCAGCACATTGTCGGCAAACGTCCCGTCCAGCGGCTTGAACTCGCTATAGGCCTGCTTGGCGCGGTCCTCGGGATTGGTGTCGGCATAGACGAAGGCCCGCCACATCACGACGCCGCCATGGGGCTTCAGCGCCGCCGCCATCATGTTCGCCCCGTCCGCCTGCGTGCGCCCATAATCGCGCGGTCCCGGCTGGCCCTCGCTATTGGCTTTGACGAGGAAGCCGCCGAAATCCGGGATCGCTCTGTAAATCTCGTCCGCCTTGGCCTTCCACCAGGCCTGCACGGCTGGATCGAGCGGATCGGCCGTCTTGAGACCACCGATCTGGATCGGCGCCGTGAAGCGCACGCTGAGATAGGCCCTGATGCCATAAGGCCGGAAGATATCGGCCAGCGCCGCCGCCTTGGCGATATAGGGCGCGGTGAGCACCTCCGGCTGCGCGCCGACATTGTTGAGCACGGTGCCGTTGATGCCGATGGAGGCATTGGCCCGCGCATAGTCGGTGTAGAGCGGGTCGCGATATTCTGGCAGCGCCCACCAATCCCAGAGCGACCGGCCTGCATAGCCGCGCTCGACGAAGCCATCGAGATTGTCCCAATGATCGACTACGCGCAGCTTGAGGCGCGGCGCGGACTTGAGATCGATCGTCGCGGACGAGCCGCCGCTGTCGAGATGCCGCAGCAGAGCGAAGGCGCCATAAAGCAGGCCGCGGTCGCTCTTGGCGGTGATGAGCAGCGTCGGCTTCCCCGCCAACGTCACATGGCGGACGAGATAGCCTTCCTCGCCCAGATCGGCGGTCGGGAGATCGAGCCGCGCGACGGCAGGATCGGCAGTGGTCGCCAGCGTCACGTCGCGCACGCGGCCGGCGAGGCCGCGCTGAAGCTCGGACGTCGCCGCTTCGATCATCGGCGATGCGCCGCGCGCGGAAATTGTGGAGCTTGCTGTGGCGCCAGCGGGATAGCGCAGCCAGAGGCGATAGCCGTCTTCGGCCCGCGCGGGCGCGCCGGCGGCCAATGCCGCAAGCGCCAGCAACCAGAGCAACCCCTTTCCCCTCATCGCTCTCCCATCCCTCCTGCTCTCCCGACAGGAGAGAGGGGCATATTGTCGTGCATTGACAGGCCTCGGCCCGTCACGCATGTTACCGCTATCACAGCGACGGCATCCCAAGCAATGCCGCGCTTTTCGAGAGGGCGGGAGGACCATCATGACCGCAGGCCAGCCATGGAGCAGCGAGGCAAGGTGTCGGCCATGATCGCGCGGCGCGACCTGCTGCGCCTGAGCGCAGGTGCCTCGTTCCTGGCGCTGCTGCCCACTGCCCTGCGCGCCGCGACAGCCACCGCCCAGCCGCTTTACAAGGATGCTCGCGCGCCCACCGACCTGCGCGTGCGCGATCTTCTCAGCCGCATGACGCTCGAGGAAAAAGTCGCGCAGACCATCACATTGTCCCGCACCAAAAAGGACGTGATGGACGATGCCCTGCGCTTCGATCCCGGCAAGGCAAGCAGCGCCTATCCCAATGGCATCGGCCAGATCGCTCGCCCGTCCGACCGGGCCGGCGCCGCCACCGCAAACAACGCCACTAATGACAGCACCGGGCGCTGGCGCGCACCCGCCGACACCATCGCCTTCGTCAACGCGGCGCAACGCTGGGCGCGCGAGAAGACCCGCCTCGGTATCCCCGTCCTGTTCCACGAGGAAGCGCTGCACGGATTCATGGCGCCCGAAGCGACAAGCTTCCCACAGGCCATTGCCATGGCGAGCAGCTTTGACGCCGATCTGGTCGAGCGCGTCTCCGCCGTCATCGGCCGCGAAGTGCGCGCGCACGGCACTGTCCTCGCACTCTCGCCGGTCGTCGACATCGCCCGCGATCCGCGATGGGGCCGCATCGAGGAGACTTTTGGCGAGGATCCTTATGTCTGCGCGGAACTCGGCGTGGCGGCAGTGCGCGGGCTGCAAGGACCGGGCAAGGAGCTCGCTCCCGGCAAGGTCTTCGCCACGCTCAAGCATATGACCGGCCACGGCCAGCCGCTCGCCGGCAATAATGTCGCGCCCGCCATGCTCGGCGAGCGGGACTTGCGCGAATTTTTCTTTCCGCCCTTCCGCGCTGTGGTCGAACGCACCGGGATTGGCGCGGTCATGCCGAGCTATAACGAGATCGACGGCGTCCCGAGCCACGCCAACAAATGGCTGCTGAAGGACGTGCTGCGCGGCGAATGGGGCTTCGACGGCGCCATTGTCTCGGACTATGCCGCCATCGGAGAGCTCGCCTCTTTCCACCACATCGCCGCCAATCCGGGCGACGCGGCGCGGCTGGCGCTGGAGGCCGGTGTGGACAGCGACCTGCCCGATGGCGAGGCCTATCGCACCCTCGCCGATGAAGTGCGCGCCGGGCGCATCCCACTGGCGCTCGTCGACAAGGCCTGCGCGCATATGCTGCGCCTGAAATTCCGGGCCGGGCTGTTCGAGGCAGGGCCTGTCGATCCGGTTGCTGCCGCCCGGCTCGCCGCGAATGACGAAGCACAGGCACTCGCGCTGGAAACGGCGCGCAAGGCCATCGTGCTGCTCAAGAATGACGGCACGCTACCCCTCACCCCCGCTGCCCATAAGCGCGTCGCAGTCATAGGCCCCAACGCGGCCATCACGCGGCTCGGCGGCTATTCATCACTGCCGAAAACGCGCATCTCGCTGCTCGACGGGGTGAAGAAGCGCCTCGCTGGCAAAGCCGAAGTCATCTTCGCCCAAGGGGTGTTCATCACCCAGAGCGAAGATCGCGGCGCGGGCGAAATCCTGCTCGCCGACCCCGCAAAAAACCGGCAGCTCATTGCAGAGGCCGTCGAGGTCGCGAAGGGCTGCGATATCGTCCTCCTCGCCATTGGTGACACCGAGCAGACCAGCCGCGAAGGCTATGCCCGCAATCATCTGGGCGACCGCACCGATCTCGATCTGGTCGGCGAGCAGAACGATCTGTTCGCCGCGCTCAAGGCCACCGGCAAGCCGGTCGTGGTCGTCGCGCTCAATGGCCGCCCGCCGAGCTGGCCGCGCGTCGTGGCGGGCGCCAATGCCCTGCTCGAATGCTGGTATCTCGGGCAGGAAGGCGGCACCGCCATGGCCGAAGCGCTCTTCGGTGACATCAACCCCGGCGGCAAAATGCCCGTCACCGTGGTGCGCGATGTGGGGCAAATCCCGTTCTTCTACAATCACAAGCCATCGGCCCGGCGCGGCTATCTCTTCGCCGATCCCGCGCCGCTTTTCCCCTTCGGTTTCGGCCTCAGCTACACAAGTTTCGAGATGAGCGCGCCGCGCCTCTCAGCACCGAAAATCGCCCGCGCCGGCACGGTCGATGTCGAGATCGACGTGAGCAACACCGGCCCGCGCGCAGGCGATGAAGTGGTGCAGCTCTATGTCCACGATCAGGTCGCCTCGGTCACGCGGCCGGTCAAGGAGCTCAAGGGCTTCCGCCGCGTCACGCTGGCCCCGGGCGAGAAGAAGACCGTGCGCTTCACACTCGGTCCCGAAGCATTCCGGCTGTGGGATATCGACATGAACGAACTGGTGGAGCCGGGCCTGTTCGACATCATGGCCGGACCGAATAGCGCCGATCTCAAGTCCGCCACGCTGGAGATCGTCTAGAGACTGATCGCCCGCCACAGACCATCATTGCCGCGCATATATTGTCTGAGTATATCCGCAACACCGTCCTGCGCCGGAGTCCCTTTCAATGCCCTCATCGCCTCCCCGCCTCCGCAGCCGCGCATGGTTCGACAATCCCGACAATGTGGACATGACCGCGCTTTATCTGGAGCGTTATCTCAACTTCGGCCTCAGCCTCGAGGAACTGCGCTCGGGCAAACCGATTATCGGCATCGCCCAGACCGGCAGCGATTTGTCACCCTGCAACCGGCACCATCTCGTCCTCGCCGAGCGCGTGCGCGAGGGCATTCGCGAAGCCGGCGGCATTGCCATCGAATTCCCGGTCCATCCCATCCAGGAAACCGGCAAGCGGCCCACCGCAGCGCTTGACCGCAACCTTGCCTATCTCGGCCTCGTCGAAATACTTTACGGCTATCCGCTCGACGGCGTGGTCCTCACCATCGGCTGCGACAAGACCACGCCAGCCGCGCTCATGGCCGCCGCGACCGTCAACATCCCCGCCATCGCGCTCTCCGTCGGCCCCATGCTCAACGGCTGGCACAAGGGCGAGCGCACCGGCTCCGGCACGATCATCTGGAAGGCGCGGCAGATGCTGGCAGCAGGCGAAATTGACGATGCCGGCTTTATCGAGCTGGTCGCCAGTTCCGCTCCGTCGACCGGCTATTGCAACACGATGGGCACGGCGACGACGATGAACTCGCTCGCCGAAGCGCTCGGCATGTCGCTGCCCGGCTCGGCGGCGATCCCGGCGCCCTATCGCGACCGGCAGGAATGCGCGTGGCGCACCGGCAAGCGCATTGTCGAGATGGTGCAGGCCGATCTGAAGCCATCGGACATCCTCACGCGTGATGCGTTCCTCAATGCCATCGCGGTCAACAGCGCCATTGGCGGCTCGACCAACGCGCCGATCCATCTCTCCGCCATTGCCCGCCATATCGGCGTCAATCTGCCGCTGGAGACGTGGCAGTCGCATGGCCATGATGTACCGCTGCTGGTCAATCTCCAGCCGGCGGGCGAGTATCTGGGAGAGGATTATTATCGCGCTGGCGGCGTGCCTGCCGTGGTCGGTCAGCTCATCGGCGCCGGGCTGATCCGCGAAAATGCGATGACGGCAAACGGCAAGACCATCGGCGAGAACTGCCGGAACGCGACCATCGAGGACGAGCGCGTCATCCTGCCCTTCGCCCAGCCGCTGAAGGAAGCCGCGGGCTTCATCGTCCTCTCTGGAAATCTCTTCGACAGCGCGATCATGAAGACCAGCGTCATCTCCGATGAATTCCGCGCGCGCTATCTCTCCAAGCCGGGGGATGCCGATGCCTTTGAAGGCCCCGTCGTCGTGTTCGACGGGCCGGAGGATTATCATGCCCGCATCGACGATCCCGCAACCGGCATCACGCCCGAGACACTGCTGGTCATGCGCGGCACCGGGCCAATCGGTTATCCCGGCGCGGCAGAGGTAGTGAACATGCGGCCGCCCGCGCATCTCATCATGGACGGCGTGCACGCCCTGCCCTGCCTTGGCGACGGTCGGCAGTCCGGCACCAGCGGCAGCCCCTCCATCCTCAACGCCAGCCCCGAGGCTGCGGCAGAGGGTAATCTCGCGCTGCTCCGCACCGGCGACCGCGTCCGCATCGATCTGCGCAAAGGCACCGCCGATGTTCTGATCTCGGACGCCGAACTGGCCGGGCGCCGCGCCCTGCTCGACGGTGGGGGTGGCTATGCCTATCCCGCGTCACAGACCCCGTGGCAGGAAATCCAGCGCAGTCTCGTCGGCCAGCTCGGCGATGGTGCGATCCTGGAAGGCGCGGAAGCCTATCAACGCATTGCGCAGACGCGGGGATTGCCGCGCGACAATCACTGAATGCCCCAGCCCGGCAGGCTCAGGCCCATATCCTCGATCGCCAGCCGCAGCAGCATGTTCATCGCAGCGCGTGCGCCTTCGCTGTCGCCCGCCCGGATTGCTTCCAGCACGGCTTTGTGATCGGGTACAGGGTCGCGCGGCCGGGACTTTACGCGCTGCTTGAAGCGCGTCGTCCAGCCCACTGCCGCCCCTACCGTGCTGGCCAGCGCCGCCAGCGGCTCGTTGCGCGCGGCGGCGAGGATCGCGGCGTGAAAGCGCTGGTCCGCCGCCCGCCCTTCGGCAGTCTTCAGTTTCTTCCTGCCCATCTCGGCCAGCGCTGCGTCCATTGCCGCAAGATCGTCGTCATTGCGCCGCTTTGCCGCCAGTGCACAGGCGGCCGGCTCGATGATCTCGCGCAACTCGAACAGCGCGATGATGAAGTCCTCTCCCGGATCGCCCTCGAACATCCAGGCCAGCACATCGGGATCGAGCATGTTCCATTGCGCGCGCGGCGTGATGCGCGTGCCTGCCTTGGGCCGGCTTTCGATCAGGCCCTTGGCGGAGAGAATGCGGATTGCTTCGCGATAGGCCGTGCGCGAAATGCCCAGCGCCTCGCTCGCTTCGATCTCACCGCCCAGCATTTCGCCCGGCGCACGCTTGCCTGCAACAATCTCGATGCCGATCGCGCGCGCGACCGATCCGTGAATGCGTGGCGACGCGTCGGTACGATTGGACAACTCTGAACCTTTCCTAACCAGATGGCGCTCCGGCGGCGCCATGACGAGTCTTTTCAGGCCGTTTTGTCAACCAGCTCACCGCATCATTTGGTTCGAAATCTGAATTTTTTTGTTTCTTATCGGCGGGTTAAACCGCCGAATCCGGCAGTCCGCCAAAGCGAACTTTGCCCCCTTCACCGCGGCGAGGCTTCGCGCAGGCCATCGATCCTTCGTGCCACGTTCCACGGATTGGCCGCGCGAAGCGGCTCGGGCAGAAGCGCGTCGGGCAGGTTCTGGAAGCAGACCGGACGCAGGAAGCGCTGGATCGCAAGAGTACCCACCGATGTCGAGCGCGGGTCGCTGGTCGCCGGAAAAGGTCCGCCATGCACCATGGCATGTGCCACTTCGACGCCGGTTGGCCAGCCATTGGCGAGCACGCGCCCGACACGACCCGCAAGCACGGGCAGCAGCGTCCGCGCATCCGCTTCATCCTGCGGATCGAGCTGGAGCGTGGCGGTCAGCTGGCCTTCGAGCTTCCCGATCACGGCGGCGACCTCGGCCATGTCCCTGCAGTGGATGATCACGGCGGATGCGCCGAACACTTCGTCGGTCAGACGATGATCGGCAAGGAGCCGCGCGGCATCGGTCTCGAACAGCGCGCCAACGGCCTGATTGCAGCCTGTCGACGGCAGGCCCCTCGCCAGAGTCCGCACGCCGTCATGGCCCTCGAACCCTGCAACGCCGCGCTCATAGGCCGCGTGAATGCCCGGCGTCAGCATGGTGGCGGCGGCGGACTTGGCCAGCGCAGCAGATGCCGCCTGCACGAAGGCATCCAGATCAGGCCCGGCCACCGCAATGACGAGCCCCGGATTGGTGCAGAACTGGCCCGCGCCCATGGTCAGCGAGCCAATGAACGCCTCGGCCAGCGCCGCCCCGCGAGCGGCCAGTGCGTGCGGCATCAGGACAACGGGATTGATGCTCGACATCTCGGCATAGACCGGGATCGGCTCCGCGCGCTCGGCGGCGATTTTCACGAGCGCAAGGCCGCCCGCGCGCGACCCGGTGAAGCCCACGGCCTTGATGCGCGGATCGGCCACCAGCGCGCTGCCGAGGGCATTGTCATTGCCGGGCAGGTAGGAGAACACGCCTTCGTGCAGCCCGCTTGCGCGCACGGCCGACTGGATCGCCCGCGCGACCAGCTCGCCGGTGCCGGGATGCGCGGGATGGCCCTTGACGATGACCGGGCAACCCGCCGCCAGCGCCGATGCGGTGTCGCCACCCGCGACTGAGAAGGCCAAAGGAAAATTGGACGCGCCGAACACTGCGACCGGCCCCACGGCCATGTTCACGCGGCGCAAATCCGGACGCGGCAAAGGCTGGCGATCGGGCAACGCGGGATCGACCGTGGCGTCGAGAAAATCGCCCTGGCGCACGACGCTCGCGAACAGGCGCAACTGCCCAACCGTGCGGCCGCGCTCGCCCTCCAGCCTTGCGCGCGGCAGGCCGGTCTCGCTCATGGCGCGCACGATGAGATCGTCGCCGATCGCCATGATCGCGTCCGCCGCCGCTTCGAGGAAGGCGGCGCGCGTCTCCAGATCGGTCGCGGCATAGGAGGGGAAGGCCGCCGCTGCCAGCGAAGCGGCCTGTGCGGCCTCATCCTGCCCCGCGGAGGAGAAATCGGGCGTCAGTGCTGCATTGGTCGCGGGATCGACTGCCGTGAAGCGCGCGTCCGACTGGCTCGCCCGCGCGCCGATGAGCATGGCTCCGTCGATCATCTCTTGATTCCTTTTCATATTAACTCAGACATAAATCGGCCCAGCATGCCGCTGATGCAAGCCCGTTACGCCGGGCAAATCTCATCGCCGGGCAGTGGCAGCTTCGCTGGCGGCGGGGCGGGCATCGTGCGCGCAAGCGCGTCCAGCGTCGGCGACGGCCCCCGCTTCGACGGGTCGGTGGCCGCGTAAAAGGGATCGCGCTGCGCATCGTCGAGCGCGGTGAAGCCGAAGCCCATCTCGCGATACAGATCGATCAGGCGCGGCATCATCCGCGCAGTGAACGCGCCTAGATGAAGCAACAGCACATGCGGCACATCGCGGCCGAGCGCCGCCTTCGTGATCGACCGCGCCCGCTCGGCATCGGCGCGTGCCGAGGCCAGATAACGCGCTTCCAGCGCCGCTATCGCCATGTCGTCATGCTGCGTCAGGCAGCGCACATAAGGGGCATTATAGGCATAATCGTCGAAGGAGAGCGTCACCGCGGCAATCCGGTATTTCCGCTTGGCCAGCCCGGCCCGGACAGCATCGCGCACCGCCGGATCGCGGCCCTCCTCAAGGAAGGGATAGCGTAGCCTCTTTGGCTCACCCTCCAGCAACGTCTCGTTCTTTCTGATGTCCGCGAGAAATGCCTCTGCGCCCATGGCATCGAGATGCCCGTGCGAGAATGTGTGATTGCCCAACGCCAGCCCCGCCGCTCGCCATGTGACAAGCACGAGGCGCGAATCCGGCTCATCGGCGCCGAAGCTGCCGTTCACGAAGCCGGTGGCGGGAATGTGCGCCTTCATCAGCGCGCCGATAATCTGCGCGGCAATATTGAAGCGCCGTTCGCCGGGCGGCAGCGGACCATGCGATGGCAGATCGTCAATGGTAATGGCGATCTCCGGTTTGGCGGAGACAGGGCTGGCCACGAGAGCCGCGAGGACCAGCAACGCGCCCTTCAGTGCTCCTGCGAAAGCAGGAGTCCAGGGCGCATGGGCAGTTCCATCTCGCCCTGGACTCCTGCTTTCGCAGGAGCACTGGTAAGGCCCGCCCCTCACCTCATACGAACCGATTGACGATATTCTCGATCCGCTCCTGCCGCCCGGAGCGCGGTTTGGGATCGAGCGCCTTGCTCTGCGCCAGGTCCGCAATCCCCGCGAGATCAAGCCCGGCCAGCACCGGCCCGAGCCCACCGGTCCAGCCCGCATAACGCTCGGCCTTGATCGCATCGAGCCGCCCGTCCTCGATCAGCGCGGCGGCATTGAGCAGCCCGCGCGCAACCGTGTCGATGCCGCCGATATGGCCATAAAACAGGTCGGCCGGGTCCATCGACTGGCGTCGCACCTTGCTGTCGAAGTTGAAGCCGCCATTGGTGAAGCCGCCCGCGCGGATGACCTCCAGCAGCGCCAGCGTCATCTCCTCGGCACTGTTTGGAAATTGATCGGTATCCCAGCCATTCTGGTGATCGCCGCGATTGGCGTCGATCGAACCGAAAATGCCCAGCGCGTTCGCCATTGCCAATTCATGCTCGAACGTATGCCCCGCCAGCGTCGCATGATTGGCCTCGATATTGACGCAGACTTCCTTCTCCAGCCCATATTTCTTGAGGAAGCCAAAGACGGTCGCCGTGTCGAAATCATATTGATGCTTGGTCGGTTCATGCGGCTTGGGCTCGATCAGGATCGTGCCCTTGAAACCGATCTTGTGCTTATGTTCGACGACGAGGCTCAGGAAGCGGCCGAAATTGTCCATCTCGCGCTTGAGATCGGTATTTTGCAGCGTCTCATAGCCCTCGCGTCCGCCCCAGAGCACATAGTTGGACCCGCCCAGCCGGTGCGTCGCCTCCAGCACATCACGCACCTGCATCGCGGCAAAGGCATAGACTTCCGGATCAGGGCTGGTCGCAGCGCCCGCCGCATAGCGCGGATGGCTGAACAGGTTGGCCGTGCCCCAGAGCAGCTTGCGGCCAGAACTGGCTTGAAGCTTTTCGAGATCGTCGACTGCCTCCGCAAAAAACCGGCGATGCTCGGCCACGCCCTGCGCTTCGGCCATCACATCGACATCGTGGAAGCAGTAAAACGGCACATCGAGCTTCGAGATGAACTCGAAGGCGACGCCGCGCTTCTGGGCAGCGGCTGCGCTGTCATTCGGTCCCTTGTGCCACGGTCGCCCGAACGTGCCCGCACCGAAAATGTCGCTGCCCTGCCAGCAGAACGTGTGCCAGAAACACACGGCGAAGCGCAGATGGTCCTCCATCCGCTTTCCGAGCACGACCCGGTCCTTGTCATAGAAGCGATAGGCCAGCTCATTGGTGCTGCCCGGCCCTTCATGCTTGATGGTCGAAATGCCGGCGAAATATTCGGTCGTCATGGCAGGTTCCTTGAGGAATTTTGGGAAACGCTGAGGGGTGAAATACGGGAATAGGCGTCGATGAAGGCGCGCCGTTTTGGAGCCAGTCGGGCGGCGACATCGAGATCGGGGCTGATGCGATAGGCGACGGGCGGCGTGGCGCAGACATCGGCGGGACTGCCACCATCGACCGCCAGCTGGGCGAGCCGCGCGGCGCCCATGGCCGGGCCGACTTCGCCGCCGCGCAGATAAACCAGCTCGACGCCCAGAGCCGCCGCGATCGTCTCGCCCCAGTAACGCGAGCGCGCACCGCCGCCGATGACGGCGAGGCTCTGCACATCGCTGCCCGCGCCGCGCAAGGCATCGAGCCCGTCGGCGAGCGCGAAGGCAACGCCTTCCAGCACCGCTTGAGCGAGGCGCGCGGGCGTCGTGTCATTGTCGAGACGCAGAAAGCCGGCGCGCACTTCCGCGTCATTATGCGGGGTGCGCTCGCCAGAAAGATAAGGGAGGAACAGCTCCGGTCCGCTCGCGGGGCCAGTGGCTTCGGCACGATCAAAAAAGTCGGCGGCGCCTGAGGCACCAGTCAGGTGTGCAGCCCAGTCGATGCAGGACGCCGCCGACAAGTGAACCGACATCTGATGCCAGAGGCCGGGAAGACAATGACAGAATGCATGAACGGCGCGCGCCGGATTGGGGCGGAACGCATCATTGGCCACGAAGATCACGCCGGATGTGCCGAGCGACAGCAAAGCATCGCCATCGCGCACCACGCCAATGCCTGCGGCCCCCGCAGCATTGTCCCCGCCTCCGCCCGCGACCGGCACCTGCGGCACGCCCCAGAGCACCGCAATGTCGGCGCGCAATGTGCCGGTTCGCTCGGTACCTTCGACCAAAGCCGGCATATGCTCGACGCCGAGACCGCAGGCCGCCAGCAACGCACTGGACCAGCGCCGCCCCGCAACATCGAGCCAAAGCGTGCCCGCGCTGTCGGAGAGATCGGACGCCTTCTCGCCCGTCATCTTCAGGCGGACATAATCCTTGGGCAGCAGCACGGTTTTCGTCTTTTCAAAGACCTGTGGCTCGTGCTTGCGCACCCATGCCAGCTTGGGCGCAGTGAAGCCCGGCATGACGATATTGCCGCCCACCGAACGGAAGAGCGGGCTCGCGGCTTCCAGCTCCGCGCATTCGGCCTGGCTGCGACCGTCATTCCAGAGGATCGCGGGGCGCAGCGGCTTGTCATCCGCACCCAGCAGGGTGGCGCCGTGCATCTGACCGGCAAGGCCAATGCCGCGCACAAAGCGCCGAACGTCTGCCGGGATCGCGTGCACAGCCGCGCTCGTTGCCGCCCACCACGCTTCCGGCTCCTGCTCGGACCAGAGTGGATGAGGCCGCTGCACGCTGAGTGCCGCCGTCCCCTGCCCCACGACCGTCCCGGCCGCGTCGATGACGACCGCCTTGACGCCCGAAGTGCCGATGTCGATGCCGAGGAACATCTCGCCTGCCCGCCGCTCGCGCTCAGTCCTTGAACGGATCGATCAGCTTGATCGTCCCATCCGCGTTGAAGGTCAGTTGCGTCACCTTGACGTTGCGCAGGTGGTTCTTCTTGCTGAGCTGGTTGTCATGATAAAACAGCCAGGTCTTGCCATCCCAGTCGACGATGGAGTGATGCGAGGTCCAGCCCTGCACGGGCTGGAGGATGTGCCCGACATATTTGAACGGGCCGTAGGGACTGTCGCCGATCGCATAGTTCAGGAAATGCGTGTCGCCGGTCGAGTAAGTGAAATAATATTTGCCCCCGCGCTTGTACATCCATGACGCCTCGAAGAACCGCCGCTCATGGTCGCCGCCAAGGATCGGCTTGCCCTTCTCATCGAGGATGACGAGGTCGCGCGGCTTCTCGGCATAATGCTTCATGTCCGGCGCCATCTTGGCGACCTTGGGATTGAGCGCGGGCTTGTCGTCCGCCTTCAGGTCGCTGTCGCCGATTGACGGATCATATTTGCCGGTCGCCCATTTCTGGAGCTGGCCGCCCCAGATGCCGCCGAAATACATGTAGCTCGTGCCGTCCGTGTCGGTGAAGACCTGCGGGTCCATCGAGAAGCTGTTGGGGATCGGCTCGGGATCCGCCTTGAACGGGCCCATCGGATCGGTGCCGGTCGCGACGCCGATGCGGAAGACGCCGGCTTTGTCCTTGACCGGGAAGTAGAGGAAATATTTGCCGTCCTTATAGGCGGCGTCGGGCGCCCACATGTTCTGGCCAGCCCAGGGCACATCCTTGATGTCGAGCGCGACGGGGCCGATGGTCACTGGTCCGCCGATCCGGTCCATCGACAACACGCGATAATCACGCATGGCATATTGGCTGCCGAGATCGTCATCGGGAATGCCCGCGTCGATATCATGGCTGGGATAGACATAGATCTTGCCGTTGAAGACATGGGCCGAGGGATCGGCGGTGTAGATCTCGCTCACCAGCGGCTGGGAGAGGAAGTGCCGGCCATTTTCGGCGACGGGCTCCTTGGCCTCGGCGGCATTGCCTGAGGCATTGTCAGCCGTCTTGCCGGGCGAACAGGCGGCCAGTGCAAGCATAGGCGCGAGCGCCACCGCGGTCAGGCTCAGAGCAATGAAATGACGCATAGTTCCTCTCCTCAAGGCGCGGAGCCTGTAGGCCCTCTGCGCAAATAGTTAGCGCTACCATTGGCGGATAGCAAGGACTGTTGGAGCCTCAAAACCAACCGTCCTCTCCCCTCGCGGGAGAGGATAGCGAAGCTTGCCGCTGAAAGCGGTTAGCGTAGATTGGCGAGGGGGCCGTGCTGCATGGCAAGGTCGTCGCCCCCTCTCCCAACTCCGGCTAGGCGCTCACGCGCCAAGCCTTCGTAACTCTCTTCCGCAGGGGCAGAGGGTTTACGCGCCGCAACCCAGCACCACCTCTGCATCAGAACCCAGCCTCACCTCCGCCAGAGACAGGTCCGTCGGGCCATCGACGGTCAGGACGAACGGCGCCGTCACCTTCGTCATGTCGACGCCTTTCGCCGCGAAGCATTTGAGCTGGACGCCGTAGCGCACATAATTCCTGCTCGCCGGCAGCGTCACCGGAACCGCGCCCGACCCGCCCCCGCGCATCCCGATGCTGGCCTTGCCGGGCGCCTTGTCGATCCGCGCCGTGACCAGCAGCATGACATCGCCATTGCTCTCGCGAGCAATATCCAGCGGATCGAAGGTGCCGAGCTGGATGGACGCGCTGCCGCTATCGACAACGAAGCGCCGCGCGCCTTCCTGCACGACATGATCCGTCGCGGTGACCGTCACGCGACCATCCAGCGCCTTGGCCGGGACTGTCGTGATCCGAGTCTGCTGGGCGCCTGCCGCGTCGGCGACCACCAGCGACCAGCTCGCGCTCGGCACGCCATTGGCGAACCAGACGCGGCTATCCCCGGCGGCGGCCGTCCCGGTATTTTCGGGCAGCTTTGTCCAGGCTGATTTGGGCGCGCCATATTTGAGCCCGAAGCCGAACGGATAGAGCACACCGTCCGCCATGTTCGCTGTCTTTGGCCATGCCGTTGGCAACGTGCCGGTGAAGTCGAAGCGCTTCCCGCCCGCCTTGTTGCCCACCAGCACATCGGCGAGGCCCTGTCCTTCGCTGCCCGGCAACCACGTCACGACAAACGCATCGGCGAGATTGAGCGCGGGGTTCACATAAAGCGGCCGCCCGGTGATCATCACGGCGACGACCGGAATGCCCTGCGCTTTCAATTTGCGCATCGTCTCGAACGGCGCGGTCAGTTCCGGGTCGAGCTGGAGCGACTTCCGGTCGCCCTGAAACTCCGCATAGGGCTTCTCGCCGAAGATCACGACGGCGGCGTCCGGCTTCACCTTGAAGTTGCCGTTCGGCGAAAGCTCGGCGCTGCCGCCCGCCGCCTTCACAGCATCGCTCAGGCCCTTCCACAGCGAGGTTGCGCCGGGGAAATCCGCATTGGTGACACCCGTGCCCTGCCAACTGATCGTCCAGCCGCCCGACTGCCGCGAAATGTCATCCGCACCGTCGCCCGCCACCAGCAGCCGCGCCCCGGCCTTGAGCGGCAACACGCCCTGATTTTTGAGCAGCACCAGCGACTTGCGCACCGCTTCTCGCGCGACTTCACGATGCGCCGGTGCGCCAAGCAGGTCCCATTGCCCCGCCAGTGGTCGCGCGGAGGGCTTGCCTGCCGCAAACAGCCCCAGCCGCGCCTTCACCCGCAGGATACGCCCCACAGCCTCGTCGATCCGCGCCATCGGGATCTGCCCCACCTTGGCCTCGCGCAGCAGGCTCTCGTAAAGCGGCTTCCAGCTATCCGGCGCCATATACATGTCGATGCCCGCCAGCAGCGCCTGCGGGCAATCGGCATTGGTGCAGCCTTCCACTTGCCCGTGCGCGTTCCAGTCCGAGACCGTGAAACCGCCAAAGCCCATGCGGTCCTTGAGCACGCCGGTCAGCAGGCTCTTGTTGCCGGTCATCTTCTTGCCCTGCCAGCTCGAGAAGCTGGCCATGACCGTCGCGACGCCATTTTCGATTGCCGGACCATAAGGCCTGCCGTGAATGTCGCGCAGCTCGATTTCGCTGATCTGCGCGTCGCCCTGATCGACGCCGCCCTTGGTGCCGCCATCCGCGATGAAATGCTTGGTCGAGGCGAGCACCTTGTGGCTGGCGAGCAGGTTCTTGCTGTTCGGCGCGCCCTGCAGCCCGCGGACCATCGCGCCGACATAGGAGGAGACCAGCTCGGGGTCGGACGAATAGCCCTCATAGGCGCGGCCCCAGCGATAATCCTGCGGCACAGTGACGGTCGGCGCGAAGGTCCATTCCTGCCCGGTGACGCGGATTTCCTTCGCCGTCGCTGCGCCGATCCGCTCGATCAGCGCCACATCATGCGCCGCGCCAAGGCCGATATTATGCGGGAAGATGGTCGCGCCGATGATGTTGGCATGGCCATGCACGGCGTCGATGCCCCACAGGATCGGTACGCCCGCCCCGCCGCCGGACTTGTCCACGGACGCGGCATAGAACTGATCGGCCAGCTCCAGCCATTTGGCGGCGGGCGCCTTGTCGTCGCCATTTGGTCCGCTGCTGCCCCCGGCTAGCACGGAGCCCAGATGATATTGCTTCACCTCCGCCGGAGTGACAGCGCTGATGTCCGCCTGCACGAGCTGGCCGATCTTCTCTTCGATCGTCATGCGCTTGAGCAGGTCGGCGATCCGCGCTTCGGCCGCCGCATCCTTCGTCACGGGATATTTATAGGCCGGCCAGATTTCCGGATGCGCCACCGCGCCTGTGCCGACGACCTTCGCCTCGGGCGGCACATTCTGCGCGAACGCGGCGCCGGCTCCAAGTCCGATCAGCAGGGCAGTCCCGGCCAGCAAGGCCATCATATTGCGGTTCAAAATCTCTCTCCGGTCTGCTTGTCGTTCTGCGTGTCGCGGCACCGGCTCAGGCCGGCACCTCGCCGCAATAATCGTCGATAAAGGCCTGATGGCTGGGCATGGCCGCCACGCGCCGATCCACCCGCGTCCTGATCTCAGTGAGCGTGTCGCGCAGCCGCCCCGGGGCCATAAGCGCGGGCAGGCGGTGCCAGCTTCGCGGCGTCAGTCGCTGGCCCAGCATGACCTGCAGCCAGCTATCGACGCGGAAAATCTCTTCCGTCGATTGCCAGGCCGTCGCGCTCTCCCCGAATATCTCCATCCGCTCGCGCAACGAGTCCGGGATCGGCATGTTGCGCACATAATCCCAGAAGCTCGTGTCGTCGCGCTCGGTCAGGTGATAATGCAGGATGATGAAATCGCGGACCCGCTCGATCTCGGCCTGCGACATCTCGTTGAAGCGGCGGCGCTGCGCCTCCCAATCCTTGCCGAACGGGAAAAGCTGCAGCAGTCGCGTGACCCCGATCATGATGAGATGGATGGTCGTCGATTCCAGCGGCTCGACGAAACCGCCCGCAAGGCCGATGCCAACGCAATTGCCGACCCACGCCTGACGCCGCCGCCCGGCGCGAAACTTGATGAGGAAGGGATCGCGCAGCGGCTTCCCCTCCAGCGAGGCGCGAAACTCATCGAGCGCCTTGTCCGCCGCGAGATGATCGCTGGAGAACACGAAGCCCGCGCCCATGCGATGCTGGAGCGGAATGCGCCATTGCCACCCTGCGCCATGGGCAATGGCGCGCGTATAGGGGTACGCGTCGCCCACGCTTTCGGCCTGCGTCGCCCATGCGCTGTCATTGGGCAACCAGTGCAGCCAGTCCTCGAACGGCGTCTCCAGCGTCTGCCCGAGCAGGATCGAGCGGAAGCCCGTGCAATCGATGAACAGATCGCCTTCCACGCGACTGCCATCCTCCATGATCAGCGCCGCGATATTGCCGCTCTCGCCATCCCGCTCGACCCGCGCGATCTTGCCTTCCTTGCGCACTGCCCCGTCATTCTCGGCAATGCGGCGCAGGAAGCGCGCATAGAGGCTGGCGTCGACATGATAGGCGTAGTTGAGCTTGGGGTCGCCGCCGAGGTCCATCTTGTGCAGCCGCGCGGCCTCATGCTCCATGTAATAAGCGCCGATATCCGGCTCGGCCTCACCGCGCGACCGCGCTTCCAGCCAGAAGTGCTGGAATTCCGCCATCCATGTGCGCAACGGCATCGCGCCGAAGCTGTGAATGTAGCGGTCGCCTCGGCGTGCCCAATTCTCGAAGCTGATGCCCAGCTTGAAGCTAGCCCGGCTCGCCTGCATGAACGCCTGCTGGTCGATCTTGAGAAACTCGTGAAAGGCCCGCGCGGTCGGAATGGTGGACTCGCCGACGCCAATGGTGCCGATCTCCTCCGATTCCACCAGCGTCAGATCAATGAGGCTGCCGAGCTGGCGCACCAGCGCTGTCGCCGCGACCCAGCCCGCCGTGCCGCCCCCGGCCACTACCACCCGAAAAGGCTTTCCCGTGATCGATTGAGCATTCATCGATTGAGCTTCCTCTGGATGAGAGCACGCAGCCGCCGGGCGATCATGTCATCAATGGGCGCGAGCGGGCCTTGGGCGTGGGCGGGCAGATGCGCACGCGGGAGCTCCGCATCTCCAAACACATAATAATCGAACAACGCTGCCCATGCCCGCTTCTCGCTCTCGGGCCGGTCGCGCAGGCTCATCAGCGCGTGGAGCAATGTCACTTGCGGACTGTCGATGAAGTCGGGTGCGGCATTCCACCAGTAGTTGATCAGGATGTTGAAGGCATCGAGCGCCTCGACATGGTGCCACCACATCGCCGGATAGACGAGCACATCGCCCGGTTCCATGTCCGCCACCTGTGCCGCCGACAGCGCCTCACGGAAGCGCGGAAAGCGCGCAAAATCCGGCGCGGCAAAATCGACCATCGAGACGACCTGGCCGCCCGGCGTTGGATCGAGCGGGCCGGGATAGAGATTGGCCGCCTCGCTGGGCGGGAACAGAGAGAACCGCCGATGCCCGGCCACGCAGACCGCGATATTGTGCGAATAATCGAAATGGCATGTCGCGGTGGTGCGATTGCCGATCCAGATGCTGCCGAAGCCGCGATGCGCCGTCAGCATGGGATGGATGGCGCCAAGGTCGAGGCCGTTAGCCGCGCCAAGGCGGGGGAAGAACAGGCCGATATCGGTCGAGCCGATATAGAGATGCGGCGCATCCGGCTTGTCGCCCCATGCGAGTATTTCCTCGAGGATCAGGGCGAAGGGCTCGCGCGTGCCCGTGAAATTAAAGCCGTCGACCGCCTCATTGTAGGAGAAGCGCCCGCCCATGGACGGGCTGCCGCGATAGACCGTGACAGCATCGCCGCTCTGCGCCTCGACCAGACTGTCCGCCGCTTCACGGGCCGAGCGCAGCCCCGCCTGCACCAGCGGCCAGTCGGTCGCCGCGCCTTTGAACAGCACCGGACGATCATCGGCGACGAGCCTTTCCCAGCCAGCGCCTTTTGGCAACGCGCCATCCCGTGTCTCCACCGCTCTCATATCGACGGGCCGGGGAGACGCGCTGGCCATCGCTTAGCCCATCCGTGCGCGCTTGCGCGCAATGAGCCGGTTCAGATTGGCCAGCGACGAGGCCGCGAACACCGCCGGCAAAAGCAGCCCGGCTGCATTGAGCCGGGCCAGCGCTGCTGCATCGAGCGCAGCGATTTTCTCATGCGTGATGGCGAGATAGGAATCGAAATTATAACTGTGGCGCTCGCTCACCTGCACGTCGAGCGTGACTGCTTCGACCAGCCCAAGCTCGTCGAGCAATGCGCTTGCGTCCTTGGCTGCGTCATTGCCGACATGGATGACGCGCAGCGCATCGAGCGCCCGCTCCAGCATCGGTGCCTGCCCACCCTGTGCAAGGAACAGCGGCTCGCCCGTCTGTCCAACACGAGGATGATCCATATCGACATGGATCACCGGCTCGCCCTGCGAGAAGCCGATCAAAAACGGCCCCCGCCGCGCCATGGCGGGCACATAACCGGCGGTCCAGCGCCCGGCCTCGAGAAAGAGATTCTCGTCCCGCTCGAAACCGAGGATCGCCACGGCCTGAAGCGTGCCCTCCTCATCGCGCTGGAACAGGATGGGATAGTCGCGCTGCGCTTCCTCATATTCGGGCAGGAACAGTGCGATCTGATTGACCGCGTCGCCATAAGCCGCGTCATAGCCCGGGGCGACGCGCAACTGAGCATGGACGACATTGTCGAGGCGCATGGTGTTGGTCATGGCGTGTGTGCTCATGGCTCGTGGATCGGTCTCGCCAAGTTGGGCCAAAGTGCCGGAGCAGGAAAGTCCAAAAGCGCCGTCCCCTCCCAAAGCTCGCCCCGCAGGACAGGAAAGGTCACCGCTTGAAAAAGCGGCGACCCTCCCCCCCTTTTTTCTAACCTGGTGCAGCAGGTCAGAACTTGTAGCGCGCGCCGAAGAGGTAGCGAGCATTGCCTTCAACGATGAACCATGGCTGGTTCTCGGTACGGGCAAAGGTCTTCACGTCCGAGTTAGTGAGATTGATACCCTCGAACGATACCGAGATATGCGGTGTGATGTCGTAGCTGATGTTCAGATCGAGCTGGCTGTACGACTTCACGAACACCGGGTTGCGTGATCCGCCACGACTGTTGTTCGAGAGATAATCGCCGCGCCAGTTCCAGGTGAGGCGTGAGGACAGACCCCATTTCTCGAAGATCAGCGAGGCATTCGCGGTGTCGGAAAGGCCCAGCAACGCGAACTGGTCGGACGCGGTCGAGGCCGTGATGTCATAGCCCACGTCGCCGCGCACCAGCGTATAACCGCCGGCTACGCCAATGCCGGAATTGCCGAAGAAATATTGTCCGGCAATTTCGGCGCCGTAGATATGACCTTCCTTGTTGTTGACCGGCTTCTGCACGCGGAAGTTGAACAGCGGGTCGCTGCTGTTCGCGGTCACATTATAGGCCGTCAGCGTGGCATCGATAAACGCCTGGCTGAGCGCCTTGGTCGTGTTGTTATAATTGGCCTGGAACTGCGCGGTCGCCCCGGCAAGGCCGACTTGATCGATCAGGGCCGTCATCGTGAACAGGTTCACGTCGGAGAGATCCGCGCCGATGCTCTGGAGGTAGGTGAGCGCCTGGCCCGAGCGCGTACCGGCAGCACCGGATGAGGGATCACGCAGGCCGAAGAGCTGCTGGTTCTCCTGGCCGCTGCCGACGAAGTTCTTCACGCGCTTGTCGAAGAAGCCGGCCGACACATAGCTGGACCGGGCGAAATACCATTCGAGGCTCACGTCGAAATTGTCCGACACCAGCGGCAGCAACGCCGGGTTGCCCGAAGTGGCATTGGCAATGCCGCCCAGATAGGTGGGACGGTTCGGATTGTTCGACCCGATCGACACAGCCGAGAAGAGCGAGCCGAAGTCGGGCCGGGCAATCGTCTTGCCATAAGACACGCGGCCCTTGAGCGTGTCGGTAATGTCCACCGAGAAGTCGAGCGCGGGCAGGATATGGTCATAGCTAGACGACACTGCATAAGGCGTGCTCGACGCAGCCAGGACGGACGTGAAGTCATTGTCCGCATCCCAGCGCAGCGCGGCGGGCGAGGTGATCAGCGAAGTCGATGTCGTATTGGTATGCTCGTAGCGCACGCCGGCGACGACATTGACCTTGCGGCCGGCCAGTTCGGTGTTGAGATTGACCTGCGCATAAGCGGACCAGATTTTCTCGGCGACCGCATTATTCTGGTTGCCGTTGACGCTGCCGAAGTTGGGATATTTGCTGCCAAGCAACGTGTAGAGCTTGGTCGCGTCGGCGCGGAATGCCGTGAGCCAGGTGCCCGTTGCCAGCGTATTATGATGCTGGAACTCGCAGGTGAGGCAGAACTCCCGGACTGCGCTGCCGGCATATTGCGCCACGTCACCAACATTGCCGACGCCCCAATCGCCAAGCGCCTGATAGGTGTCGATACGCTTCTGGTTCATCTTGTTATCGCGATAGGACCCGCCGAAATCGACGCGATCATCGTCGCCCATTTCCCACGCACCGTCGAAACGCACCTCGGTGGTCGTCTGGTCCTGGCTCGATGTCGTGCTGCGCGCGACCTGCGACCCAAGATCGGGCAGATCGAGCTTGCCATTGGCATTGCCGTTGCCGCCGGTCGCGGGATTGTCGTTGAAGGTGATCTTCTGGACCGGGAAGCCATTGACGATCGACAGCGTCTGCCCGGCAATGGTCTTCTGCGCGATCGCGACCAGCGTGGACGAGTGGCCCAGCGGGTTGTTCGGCAGCGCTTCGGCCTTCGAATGCTGGCCATCCAGCTTCAGTGTCAACGTGTCGGTCGCATGAAGCTCGAAATTGAGGCCGAACGAATAGAGTCGATCCTTGATAGCGCGATATTGCTGCTCGAAGCCGCCGTCCTTGGTGCCCGAGATGATGTCGGTGATGGACGTCGCGGTCGCAACCTTGGGATTGCCGTCGAATGTCACCTGACTGAACGGGCGGTTGAGCCATGTTGCCTGATCGGTACGCTGCTCCTCGGCCTTGTTCTCGTAATAGGTCGCGTCGGCCGTGATTTCCAAAGCATCGGAAGGCTTGAACTGCAACGTTAGCTGGCCGTTGATGCGCTCCCGCTTGAACTGCGAATATTGCAGGCGATAGTCGTTCGGAAAGGCCACCAGCGTGCTGTCATTAGTGGGCGCGCCGGAGAATGTGGTGGAGCCGTTTACGCGGCCCTTGGTAACATCCCTGAACTCGCCAAAGGTTTCGACATTCCAGTCATTGACCGTTGCCGAAGGCGCGGAATTGTTGCGCCTCTGCCAGCTGCCGAACAGGCCGATGCCGAACGTGCCGTCCTCGTTCGCCCAGTTGACCAGCCCGGAAACCTCGGGAGTGACGCGGGCATAGTCGGTATCTGTGCTGTCATAGACCGCCTTGGCGCCGATCGAGCCGGTGAGGCCCGGCTGCCCATCCAGAGGCTTGCGCGTGACGATGTTGATCGCCGCGCCGATGCCGCCCGACGTGATTGATGCCCGCGCGGTCTTGTAGACTTCAAGCCGGCTCACGCCTTCCGACGCGATGTTGGAGAATTCGAATGAACGAGTGGTGCCGGAAACAAAGTCGCCATTCTGGTCGCCGCCCACCGAGGCGATGCTCGCGGTCGGGATCGCACGACCATTCAGCGTGACGAGGTTGTAGCCGGGACCGAAGCCGCGCACCGTGACCTTCGATCCTTCGCCGTTCACACGGTCGATCGAGACGCCGGTGATGCGCTGAAGCGATTCGGCGAGGTTCGTGTCCGGAAACTTGCCGATATCTTCGGCCGAGATGCCGTCCACAACGCCGGATGACAGGCGCTTGAGATCAATCGAGCGATCGAGCGAAGCACGCACACCAGTAACGATGATGGTGTCATCACCCAAGGAACCGGCGTTGTTGCCCTGGGCCTGCGCCATGGTAGCGCTACCAAGAACGGCCGAAAAAGAAATGACTGACGCAGAACAGGTCAATGCTCGCATGAATTTGCGGCTTACCATAGCAATCCCCTCCCTGGCCCGCATGATTACTATGTCGTGGGCCATCTTGAATCGGACTCTGTTTCAGTCCTGGATGATCGCTACCAAAGCCACAAACAGGTTGTCAATCATTTGCGCGACATCTTCTTCAGGGTGAAATCCCAGCGTTTTTCGTCATATCATGATGATTATATTATATTTTATGGTGATAAAGCTGTTGCAGACGTGCCACGGTGGCATGCAGTTTTCTTGAATTTGTCATACAAATAAATTGCCTTTACTAATCATTTGCAGGCTAAGTTTATGGCATTTTGTGGTACCGCAAACATAGATGATAATGGCTACTTGCCTGTTCGCATATGTTCGGATGTCCGGTGTTTTGCGTTCATTTCCGGGGGCTTTTGGTTCGGGCATCCGCAGATATTCAAAGCTGGATGCGGAACATTTCGACATGAATGTTAGCGTACATCAAACAGCCCCTTCCGGCTCGCTCGCCTGCACCCTCTGGGCGCCAAGATCGCACCCGCCGGAAGAGCCCCACCATTGCGCCGCGCGCCTGAGCGGATAAATAGACCTCACAACAAGATCACGGGCGCCGGGGCGCGTCCGACACGGGGAGGAATGTCATGAAGTCTTTGAGGCAATCGGCGGTGTATATTGCGCTGGCTCTGTCCGGCATCGCGCCAGGCGCTGCCGTCATGGCGCAGCAGCCGGCGCCTCCTGCGCCGCCTGCCGGCGCTGCTGCACCGGAGCGCGCGGTTGCACGCAGCCTCCCGCCAGCCGGGAAGCTGGCTGCCGGTCCGTGGGATCTCAAGACCGAGAAGGCCAATCTTCACGTCGAAGTCGTCGTTCGCGGCATCGATCACCCCTGGGGCCTCGCCTTCCTGCCTAATGGCGACATTCTCATCACCGAGCGCACCGGCAAGCTGCGCGTGGTCCGCAAAGGCGTGCTCGACCCGACACCGGTCGCCGGCCTGCCCCCGATCCTCGCCGAGGGGCTGGGCGGTCTCATGGACATCACGCTGCACCCGAAATTCGCGAAAAACGGCCTGATCTACATGACCTACGTCAAGGGCAAGCCGAAGGACAATTCGACGCTCGCCGTCTTGCGCGCCCGTTATGACGGGACTGATACGCTCAAGGACGTGAAGGACATCTTCGTCGCCTCCGCCTGGTACGGCAAGGCGCCGCTGCCCGTGCGTTGCTGCGGTCAGGGTCCGCAGAGCGGCAGCTTCGGCTCGCGCATCGTCTTCGGCAGGGACGGCAAGCTCTACGTGACGAGCGGCGACCGCAACTTTGGCGAGATGGCGCAGCAGAAGGCGACGCATATCGGCAAGATCCTGCGGCTCAATGAGGACGGCTCCGTTCCCAAGGACAATCCCTTTGTCGGCAAGAAGGAATATCTGCCGGAAATCTGGTCAGTCGGGCATCGCAATCCGCTCGGCCTCACCGTCAACCCTGCGGATGGCGCGATCTGGGAAACCGAATTCGGCCCGCGCGGTGGCGATGAACTCAACCGCATCGAAAAGGGTGGCAATTATGGCTGGATGACTGTGACGCAGGGCTTCCACTATAATGGCGAAGCAGCCAAGGGCATCAAGAACGTCCCGGGCTATATCGATCCCGTCATCGCCTTCGGCCCGCCCTCGATCAATCCCGGCAACATCGCCTTCGTCACCGGCGACAAGTTCCCCGGCTGGAAAGGCGACCTGCTGATGGCCTCCATGAGCCGCTCTATGGTCCGCATTTCCCTGGACCGGGATGGCAAGGCGACGCATCAGGAGCCGATGCTGCAGGATCTCAAGCAGCGCCTCCGCGACGTACGGATGGGACCGGACGGCAACATCTACCTGCTGACCGACGAGACCGACGGCGCATTGCTCCGCATCAAGCCGGGCGCCTGAACGACAGCATAGCTCTGACATTACAGCGTGAGGGCACCATCGCCATCGCACTGTAATGTCTTGCTTATGGCTCCGCCTGAAGCGCATCATTTTCCATAGGCAGACGCACAATGGACGATGACAATCGTCCTGCGCAGTGGCATGCTCCCATCTGGGGACACGATGACAGATCCGATGGGGATGTCGACGATGTGGTCACGCGTACCCTGGACTGAGGCAAGGCAGATATTGACGGTGCTCGACGGCGAGGATGCCGAAGCACTGACACCAGCCCCTCAAGACCCCCAGCGCTATTTCGACGGACTGGTGGCAAATGGCGCGCTCGAACGGGCCGTAAGCTATCTCGGCGCCGCCCTGCCCCGGCTCGAGGCCGTGCATTGGTCCTGGGACGCATTGCATAGCCCCGACGAAGCGGTCGACAATGACTGGCAGGCCCGCGTTCGTGAGGCCATCGCCCTGTGGCTGGAAAATCCCCTCGATGGCAGGCGCAGGACGGTCTGGTCGATCGCGACGGAGAGCGATCAGGGATGCCCGGAAAAGCTGCTGGCGGGCGCAATCTTCTTTTCGGGCGGCTCTATCGCCCCGGTCGGCGTGTCGCTCGTGCCGCCGCCCGCCGCTGTTTGCGGCAAGCTCGCGGCCTGCGCGGTCATTGCTGCCGCTCACGCCACCGGCAGGCCTGAACCGATGCTGCGCACCGCCATTGCCAATGGAAACAGGATTGCCGAGACCGGACTTTGACGCGGCACGGATCAGTTATTGATATCGCCTTGCAATAACAGAGTGGACAGCGCCTAGCTTAACCGCCCATCATGGCGCGACTGAGTCCCCTCAGCATCGAGAGAGATGGCCGCATGACGGAAGAGCGATCGGATACCGACCGGCCCGAACAGAGGCGCGCCGTCGAGCCAGAAGATGCCGCCGAGCCTGCGCGGCCGCTCCGGCAGCAACATCCCGTCGCGCGCGGTTTCTGGCTGGTTCTGGGCCTCGGCTTCGTCGCGCTGGGGATTATCGGCGCGCTGCTGCCACTCATGCCCACCACCATCTTCCTCATCCTCGCTGTCGGCTGCTTCGCGCGCTCATCAACACGACTGGAAAGCTGGCTGCTCGATCATCCGCGCTTTGGCCCCACACTACGAGCGTGGCGGAGGGACGGCGCGATCAGCAAGCGAGGCAAGGCGGCCGCCTGTGCGGGCATGGCGCTGGGCTATGGCTTCTTCTGGATCACAGCCCGGCCGCATCTGCATAGTGCGCTGATCGTCGCCATTGTCCTCGGCGGCTGCGCGGCCTTCGTGCTGACGCGCCCCACTGCCGGCGACGGACTGGCCTGACCAACGCGCGAGAGTGAACGCCCTTCAGGTGTCCGCCCATGACCTCAGCAAATTGTGATAGACATTGGTGAAGCCATCGAGCGAGCCATGGCCGGCATGGTCCGCCGTGAGAGACTGGATCGCGCAATCCAGCTCGAAGAGCGTGCGGCGCTGCTCGGTCGAGCGCACCAGACTCTGGGTCCAGAAAAATGAGGCAAAGCGTGTGCCCCGCGTCACCGGCTCGACGCGGTGCAAGCTACTGCCGGGGTAGAGGATCATGTCACCCGCCAGTAGCTTGACGCGCTGCTCGCCATAAGTGTCCTCAATGACGAGGTCGCCGCCTTCATATTCGTGCGGATCGCTGAAGAAGATGGTGCTCGAAATGTCAGTGCGCAGCCGCAGGGGCGTGCCGGGGATCGAGAAGATGGCGTTATCGACATGGTCGCCGTAGGTCCCGCCGCCCTCATAGCGGTTGAAGCGGGGCGGATAGATGCGCTGGGGCAGCGCGGCGGCAATATAGAGCGGCGTTTGCGACAGGCGGCTCAGGATGCGGTCGCCCAGCGCTGTCGCGGCCGGGTGCGTCTCGGGCAGCTGGAAATTGCTCTTCACGCCCGCAGCGCGATGACCGGCAGTGGCGCGCCCATCCTGCCAGTCCGCATTCTCCAGCAGCGAGCGGATCTCGCGTACTTCGGTGGCAGAGAAAAGCTGGGGGATTTGCAGGAGCATCATGTGGTCCTCTCGGCGACAAATAAGCCATCCGTGCTTAACGGCAGCGCACGTGCCGGAAAAGGAAAAGGGCGGCGGCCCCACAGCCGCCGCCCCCTCGGGTCAGGTCTTGATCAGAGGCGATAGTTGATCGTGAGCACACCGGCACGGCCATCGCCGGGTGTCGCCCAGCCATTGTTGCGAATGCGCGTGTAATAGAGCTTGTCGAAGATGTTCTTCACATTGACCTGCGCCGACAGCTTAGGCGTAAAAGCGTAGGTCAGATAGGCGCTGTGGGCCCAGTAAGGATCGGATTCGATGGCGCCCGTGGCAGCCGCCGAGAAGGCGAACTTGCCCTGATAGGTGACACCATAGCCGAGCGTGAGGCCGAACGGCAGCGTATAGGTGGTGAAGATGCTGCCAGCATGTTTGGGGGTATTGGCGAGGCTCACGCCCGCCAGTGCATCGGGATTGGCCGCCGAGTTGGTGCAGTTACGCGGAGGCGTGCCGGTTCCGGGGCCAGGATTGGCGAGGCAGAAATCCGACACCGACTGGATCAGCTTGCTATCGAGATAGGTGTAGTTCGCCGTGATCGACCAGGCCGGGGTGATCCGCCCCACCGCGCCCAGCGCGATGCCATCGACGCGCGAATGGCCGTCAAGCTGCGGCGAGATCACCAATGGATCGCCAGAGTCGACGCGATAAGAGTCGCGCTCATTACGGAATGCTGACGCAGTCAGCAGCAGCCCGCCCTCGAACAGCTCGGCCTTCGCGCCGATCTCATAGTTCTTGGCGCCTTCCGGCTTGACGTTGCAGGTGTCGCTCGTGGCCGTCTGGGTGCACGAACCGTTGACGCTCGACTGCGATGGCGTCTTCGAATTGCCGTATGCGACATAGAGCGAAACGGCTTCGATGGGCTTGTAGACCAGACCGACGCGATAGGAGGCGAACTTCGCGTCGTTCTTCGTGAAGGTCTGGGTCGCCAGACCCGTGCCGCTCGTGGCATGGTTCGATTCCCAGCGGATACCGGCATTGAGCTCGAACTTGCCGAGCTTCATCGCGTCAAAAGCATAAAGCGCATAGTTGCTGACTTCGCCCACGGTCCGGCCGGACGGCGTCAGGTTGATCGGCCCGGTATAGACATTGCTACCATAGACGGCGCCGAGCAGCGCGGGCCCCGGCACCACGTCATTGGGATTGGCAATGTTCACGTAAGGGAAGTGCGCGGTCGCGCTCGGCGCCAGGGGATTGAAGGCATAGGGATTGCTACCGTCCGCATTGCGGTAGGCGCTGCCGTTCCACAATGTGTACTTCTCCCAGCTCACTGATCCACCGAACGCTACGCTATGCTCGATGGGGCCGGTATTGAACGTCGCGTTGATGTCCGTCTGATTGAACATCAGCTCGTTCTTGCTGTCGCGATACGTGCCGCGCGGGCCGGTAATGTAATAATAGCCCGCCGGGATGGTGATGTTCAGCACCTGACCTGCGCCGGTGCGGCTATCGAGATCAATCACGCAGCTTCCGCCCGTGACGGTCACGCCGGTCGTCAGGCAATATGTGCCCTGAGGCGGGCCGACGATGGTGGACTGCTTCACCTGCTGCCAGCGCGACAGGTTGCGGATCGACACATTGTCGCTGAACTCGTGCGAGGCAATGGCCGTCGCCTGATCGACGACAATCTCCTGCTTATCGACATTGCGAAAGCCGAAATAGTCGCTGCGATCGGCGCCCGGCAGAATGCCGCCGGGATTGGTGGCGGTCTTGTAATAAGGCACGCCATATTGCGGGATATTATTGTCATGCTGGTGCATATACTGGAGCGTCAGGCTCGTCGGCTCCTCAATGCCAATGGTGACTGACGGCGCAAAGCCCCAGCGCTCATTCTTCTCCACGTCGCGGCCGGGCACGTCATTTTTGTGCCCCATGGCATTGAGCCGCACGGCAATCAGGTCCGAGACGCGCACATTGGCGTCGATCGTGCCGCGATAATAATCAGCGGTACCGAGACCCGCAGCGACGGCGACGCTCGTGTTCGCCTTGGGGCGCTTGGTCACGAGATTGATCGAGCCGCCAACCGATCCGGCGCCGCTGCTGACCGAATTCGCGCCGTTCGTCACTTCGAGCTGCTCAAGGTTGAACGAGTCCGAGCGGCTATAAGCCGCGCTGTCGCGCACGCCGTCCTGCGTGATGTCACTGGTCGCCGAATAGCCGCGGAAATTGATCTGATCGCTCGGCGGCGTGCCGCCTTCGCCTGCGCCAAAGGTAATGCCCGGAACCGTCGAAAGCATGTCGCGCAGCGTCAGCAGATTTTGCTGCTCGATCACTTCGCTGGTGAGAACGGTGATCGTCTGCGGCGTATCGCGCACTGGGCGAACTGCCTTTGGACTCTCCTGCCGAACCACGGGCGCTTCAATAGCAGTGTCCGTGACGGTAACGCCGCCGAAAGCGCGCTCCTCCTTCTGCTCCGGTGCAGGCGTCGTCTGGGCCATAGCCGCGGGCGCAAACACGGAACCGACGCAGGAAAGCGCTAGAAATGCCTTGGCTTGGCCTCGGCGTGAATTGAACGACGTCATTTGTACCCCCATTTCTTGGATTGCCTGATGAAGGTGCGTTATTGCGACTCATTATCATGAGTCAACTGCTATTGCGACTTACTCGCAGTTTTCAAAAATGATCTGCTGAGAACGCAACGAAAAAGCCGCCCGTAATGCGGGCGGCCTCTAGCGGACTCCAGCAAGCGCTGGATTCAGGTGGTCACGGCGCTCACGTCCGGCCCGCCCTGATCGCGGCCACGATCATGACCGCCGCGCCGATCACGTCCGCCGCGATTCAAGCCTTTCAATACGAAGGGAATCGTCACCGATCCGCGCACCATGACGGGCGTGCCGTCGCGCATCACTGGCGACCAACGCCAACCGCGGACAGCCTCCATCGCAGCACGATCCAGACGCATGAAGCCGCTGCTGCGCGACACGGAGACGTCCGAAACCAATCCCTCGACCGAAAGCAATACGGAGAGCACGACAGTGCCCTCCTCGTGCTGGCGCCTGGAATCCATGGGATATTGCGGCGGCTTGGCCGAAATCATCCGTGCGGAAATCTCGCCCAGATTTTCTGGCCCGCGCGCGACGGCCGGCGGCGCAGGGGCGGCCTTAGGTGCAGGGTCCGAAACGGGCGGGAGTACGGCAGACGCTTGAATAACCGGCCGCTCGGCGGTGGTGACGATCGGTGGAGGCGCTATGATTTGCGCCTGGGGCGGAGTCGGCACAGCCTGCTGCGGCGGGGGCGGCGATTCAGCGGGTGGCGGATCGTCGGGAAGTGTTAGCAGCGTCACCACGACAGGCGCCGCCACCTGCTTCTTGATAAAGGTCGGCGCCATGGTCGCAAAAGCGCCGCCGATCACCGCGACAAGCGCGAGCGACGCAAAGATCGCAACCGGATCACCCCCGCGCGGCCGGCGATAGCCACTGCGCACGGACACGGAAATGGCCGCAACTTCCTGCGCTGCGTGGTCTACATGCGTTGCAATCGTGTTCTCAGCGTCGGTCAGCCCACGGGAATATTGCTGCGAGTCATTCGCATAACTCATCCGATGTGACGCATCCAACATACAAGCGCTTTCAATCTATGTCGCAAAACCCGTGCGAATCGCCGAGCTATGTTCATGCACAGCCTTTACGCCTCTTGCGAATGGTTCGCAATATATGCAAAGACCCTTTCGCAAGAAGGGCCGAATCGCATTTCGGTCCATATTTGCGAAACGACCTTTTGCTAACCGGCCTCAGTTGGCCCGAGTGATTGAATGGACGCGAGACTCTTGACCGGCGCACTCCATGGAAAAGTCGACGCAGCAGCAACGCGAGCGGGCAAGGCGGGACGCGCGCCTGATAATCCCCGAGTAAGTCGCAAGCGCAAGACGTGGTGGCTCAAGCAGCTTCACAGCTGGCACTGGATCAGCGCCGCTGTCTCGCTGATCGGCATGCTGCTCTTCTCGATCACGGGCTTCACACTCAATCACGCCGCGTCGATCGGCGCGACGCCCAAGGTGACGCAGGGCGAGGCAACCCTGCCCGCTCCCTTGCTCGCGCAGCTCAAAGCGACGCCACGCGCTGCGGATGCGCCCCTACCCGCCCCCGTCGCCGATCATGTCGCGAGCACGCTCAAGCTCGATCCGCGCGGACGTCCGGCCGAATGGTCCGACGAGGAAGTCTATGTGGGCATGCCCGGCCCTGGCCGCGATTCATGGGTCAGCATCGACCGGGCAAGCGGCGTCATTTCATCCGAACGGACAGATCGCGGCTGGATTTCCTACATTAACGACCTGCACAAGGGCCGTAACACCGGCTCGGCATGGTTCTGGTTCATCGATATTTTCGCGGGCGCCTGCATCGTTTTCACACTGACCGGCCTGCTCCTGCTCCAGCTTCATGCGCGTCACCGCCCGAGCACATGGCCGCTGGTGGGCTTCGGCCTCGCCGTGCCGGTCGTCATCGCCCTATTCTTCATTCACTGACATTTC